>VTLG01007079.1_pt1 | contig 25112 bp, 33 predicted proteins | sample 4694571 | NCBI WGS metagenome assembly VTLG01 (sample SAMN12604809, study PRJNA352737) | marine metagenome | biome: ENVO:00000447; feature: ENVO:00000209|ENVO:00000569|ENVO:01000036; material: ENVO:00002151; isolation source: viral sequences binned using virsorter ...
CCACCACTCGCGTTGTTACGAACTGCGTAAACATTACCGCTATAATAATGCACACCTCGCATCAACGCATTTGTTGCACCAGTAACTGCGTTAGAGTCAAATTTTTGAAAGCCTAGAATTCTTCTGTAGCCACCCTCAACAGATGGTTCAAAATTTCTAAGCTGTCTTGCACTACCGGGCAAGTTAATTCCTTGCTGAATAGGAGACAGGTTAGTGACTAATCCACCTCTAAATTCAACAGGGTATGTCTGCCATCCGTCAGCCATTAGATATTATCCCGCGATGAACCTGCATTTGCTATTGGTGTACCCAATGCAAAGGTATTTATATTTCTGCTTACTCTAGTATCCATGACATTAATATATTCATTGATAAGAAGACTTCGCATAGCTTTAAGTCCCTCATCAAACTTTTGTTTTGCCAGTGTCGCAGACTGAGCATTGTCCCTAAACATATAGCAATGATACATTGCACCGTCTAATATGACATGTTTGAATGATTCAGGAACAGTAGGCACATCATCAAACAATGACAAGTCCGCAGGAATAACAAAATATTCTAATTCTAGTGTGTACGCTTTATCTGGTTTAGGGGCTACAGCAAAATCATTAGTTTGTTTAGTTTGTGTTTTTGCGATAAATCGTGGAACAGCCCCGGTGGCATTTGTATTTATTTCTTGATCTAAATAATTTCTTACGTATTCATCGTATTGAATATGTTTTAATATATGCGTAGAAACATTTAAACTAGAATCTCTAAGTATTCTTGCACTTTCGTAATCTACAATTTTTGCATTCTGAGGAATAGGATATCTAGCAGTATTAACATCTAATATAATTTCAGTGCTAGTGTGATTAAACGGATAGTTATATTCTTGATGATTAATATCGCGAATTGCCGCATTAATTGCATCTTTAATTGTTTGATAAAAATTAGTAGCAGTTGCAAAGTTGGTTGTGGTTAATCTTGTTTCGTTAAGCCTGCTACAAATTTCATTTGTCAGGGCTAAAAAATCATACGCCATTATATACGCTCCCTAACTTTTATCTTAATCTTTCTATTTGTCACGATGGGTGCCGATGTTTTAGCAGAGTTACCAGTTGTTATTTCACATAACAGTGTGTAAGAAACACCAGCTTCCCCCCCGGAAAGAATAATTGTAGCCGTTGTGCTTTCAGGATCTAAAGCATCTTCGTTTACTAATCCTACTGTAGAAGTAGTTGCGGTAACTAAAGTATCATTTTGAAAAGCATTATTTTCAGTAAAAGTCGTAAATGAACCATCTGCTTTTTGTATTTTCCATACAACAGAAACGATACTAAGATTGTCCCTTTCTAAATATCTTGACCAATCTACTGTGTAGTCCAACTTCTCATCTGGATCTTTATCTGGAAATTTAAATGCCATTATGCGGCCACCTGTATCTTTCTAAATTCTGGAGAATCAATACTTACTGTTCTTGACTCATCAAGTTCAACGAACACAGTCCGTGGACTGTCAAAGGTTACGTATACCACGTTATGCTCGATTTCTCTTTCTACGCTTACTCGTCTTATAGTCTCTGCTGGTACATAAACAACATTTTGTCTGTCGTACAGCGCAGGATTAAAGAAGTTAACTTTATGGGTTAGTACGCTTGTTGACGCTACGCCTGTTATCGTTGCACTTGCAAGTAACCGTGCAACGGCGGTGCCTGTGGCAGTTGCGCTGGCGGAGACAGAAGCTCCTGCATTTGCAACAGCTACTTCGTTTACATCTGCAACGGTTGCACTACCTGTGCTAGATACACTTGGGTTAGCAATACTTCTTGCTGATACGTTTGCTACTGTTGCTGTTGTTGATGCGTCAATCGCACCAGCTTGTATTTGAAGGGCAACACCTGATGTGGTTGTCGTGCCAGCAGAAGAACCCTGACCTTTCGCGACTACGACCTCATCTACATCAGCAACAGTTGAAGTCGCACTAATTGTGCCCTCTGCTTTAGATACAACGACTTCGTTGACATCTGCGACTGTAGAGGTTGCACTAATCGAGCCACCCGTATTAGCAACAGCAACTTCATTGACATCCGCAACTGTCGCAGTGCCTGTTATCGTTGCACCAGCGAGTTGCCGTGTAACTACTGTACCCGTCGTAGTTGCGGTAGCCGTGGCAGATGCTTGCAGGTTTGCAATCGCTCTGGCTGTCGCTGGCGCAGAAACAGCACTACCCGTGGCAGACGAAGTAACATTAGCTACGGCTGTAATTGTGCTAGTGCTTGTTGCATCCCCGCACTAACAGTAGCTTGAACTGTTGCAACACCTACTGCTGTAGATGCACTGGTAGATGTCCCGGAAGATGTGGGTGAAACATTCGCTACAGCTTTTGCGGCAGTCGATGCAACTGAACTACTTGCAGAAACTGTACCAGCACCAACACCAACACTTGTTGCGGCAACAGATGAGACTGTAGCAACACCCGATGCTGTGCCGTTAGCCGTACTCGTAGCACCTGCGGTACCAACAGCAAATGCTATTTCGGAAAATGCGGCTACGGAAAACGTCATGCTTAGATCTCGTCAGGCCAATCGTGAATTGGTGCGTTGCCTGTTACATTGCCATCTTTATCTACAGGCACGTCGTACAAAGCCATAAATTTTGTTAACGTATCACACGCCGTTATCGCATCTTCAATAGTTTTACACGCAGTGCGGACAGCGGTTCTATAGGTTGTGACAGAGGAGGGTATGGCAGTTCCAATTTCGGATTTCCGCGTAACGTACCAATCTGAGTCGCTAAGTTTTGTTCTCGCTGTTGTTTTTGTGTCAACGATTGCAACTGACTTAAGTCCGTAGTTGATAACTTGATTGCCCTTTTCATCTTTGAGCTTGTTACCGCTTCCGTCTGTTGCATCCTCATCATCAATCTTTCTCTCAATCAAGTTTTTTTCTTCATCATCAATCTTTCTCTCAATCAAGTTTTTTTCTTCTGAATCCCATCCCCAGTAAAAGCGATTATCCCAAGTCTTTGGGTCATCAACTTGAATCAAACCAAAAGATTTTTTTACCTCATCCGACCACACAGCCCAATTTGTTGGGTGTTTAATACCATCGGCAGAGATCCAAGATTTTCCTTCTTTAATTGTCCTACCGTTGTATTGCCACATAAAAATTTCCTATCTTGCGTTTGAGTATTTAAACGGTTGATCAGCAAATGCCATATAAAGGTAATCAGCACTACTGGTGTTATAGTTTCCAATGTTATCTCTAACTTTGAACCCATTTGAAAGCAAATCTACACCATTAGTTGCATCAACTTCTTGATTGACTACATCTGCACGTAATAAAGTTTTAGCTCCGTTAAAGGGATTTCTTTTATTATCAACGATGTTCCAACTTTCGCTCCCGCTATCGAACCGTTTTATCATCAGCCACGCTGGGCGAAATCCAGTGAATACAAACGTGCCATCTGTACTACCATTGCCTTTGTATGTGCTTATCTTGCTATATCCATCCACACTGTGAAAACAATAAGCGATGTAATTTGAACTACTGTTGTTAGTCGTTGATCCAGAGTAATTGTTTACAAAAAAGTATGTATCTGTTGGAACAGAAACTCCACCCGTGCCCTGAAATCGTGGATTACTGCCGCTTTGCTGTGATGCGTTGCTGTTCAATTCTAAGAAATGATTTGCAGATAAGCCGACATGATAAACAGCCCAGTTTGAAGTGTCACTTAGGGATTTAACCATAATCATCTCAGGTATGTTGCCAGTTCCCATCCCATGCTTCACACGTTCATCACTGCCGCCCGTGTATTTCACAATGGAAAATCCAGCCTCGCTACTGCTTGAAACGGTTGAGTCTAATGTTCCTGATTCACCAGAAAAACTTTGTGATGTTCCTGCTTTCCAATTCCATCCCACATAAAGCCTGTTGTTGAAGAAAAGCTCCCCAGCACCGATACTAGTCTCAACAAACTGATATCCACTGCTTGTTACACTGAATGTAGTGCCACTAACGCCATTTGTGCCCTCTGCCACATTACTGTCAGAAACAAGCCATTTGTCAGTCATCGATGTGTTTCCACGTATGACATCTGCCCAGAGGTTCCGCTCTGCGTTGTCTCTATTTTTTATCCAACTCCAATCTGGCGTAAAGGCTATACTGCCACGGGTATAGGTACCGTCACTTGTCGCCGCTTGATATAAAATAGTATCAAAATACTGATCCGGTGTTTCATCATCATTGGGATCAATCGCTGGATCAGGGAAATTTGCTGTGCAAAGCGCGGCATAACCTGATGGGACTGCGAATTTAAAACTTCCATTTCCATTTGTATCAGAGTTTGATCCTGCCGATTCATTGCCAGCAAACGTAGAATCTTGTCCAAAGTTAAAGATTTGCCCCATATTTCTACCGAAAGCTATTGGGCATAGGTTATTGAAATCTAAAACGCCATCCATTTCTGATGTTGGAATACTTCCCTGCCCGGTTCCGTCGTGGAAAAACTCTAAGGTTTGATTATCAGCATCAAAAGCAACACCGATAATATCTCCTGCGTTATGTGCTGACGCTCCTGTGTATGTAGTCGAACCCGTCTCAATGAATTTATTCCCATTCGATAGATACGCCACTAAATTAGCGTAGTTCCCCCATGTGCTAGTAGTTCTATGAATTTGATTTCCAATCCCTACGCCCTGCCCGCCTGAACTATCTTCAGCCATAATACGAACTTCATGAAACCATTTTCCACTTGTAGGGTAATTAAACGTAGCGGTTGTTCCGCCATGAGTTCCACTGCTGTTTGTCGTTTGAAGATTTGCCTCCGTAATTGAATGAGTGACTGCTGGAGTAATTCGATTTAAAGTACAAAAACTATTTGTTGGGGTATCTATAACCTGATCAGATGACGTAATACCAGATGAAGTAAAGTGATTATCGTTACCAGATGTATCTGCACCTACAGTGCTAGATGATCCTGTGCCTGTTCCAGATTGCTTAAATTGTAATCGGAAACCATTTGTCCCATACGATCCACTATAATTTTTTGCTACCCAAATATCGTTTTTAAGTTCTCCAAAGTTACTGGCATCGCTTACCGCAGTGCCGTCGAGCAGAATCACCTCTGCAAGATAGCCATCAAACTCTGATGCGCCATGACCTTTACCAATAAATTGTGCTTCGGTGTTATTAATATCCCCTTCATAATTAAGGGAGGGAAAAGTCGTATTGTTGTCGAAAGCGACAGCAGTGCCGTTTACAAATAGCTTTACTCGATCAGATGCCGTGCTTTGAGTCGTATCAAAAGATAAAACGATATTGTACCACGCGCCGGGATCACGGAAGAATGCTGTTGTACTCAGGAAACTTGACGCAGAACCATTGTTGAACCACATCAATCGGCTATCAGTAAATTTCAGTACATCGCCTTCTGCCGCTGTGCCAAATAACTCACGGTCCGTATTGCTAATATCTCCGCGTTTAACCCATGCACTCCAAGTCCACGTTCTGCGATTTCCTGCACTAGAGGGTGTGCGACTTAAAAATGGATCGTCTCCCGCGTTGAATCGCAGAGAATTATCTATTGTCAATGGATAAAAGCCTGTGCTAGGGTTGTACATCCATTGTTCTGAACCGACAATACTCATTAACTAAATGCCAACTGCGGTGCGCCAAGCAATATTCGATTTGAAGCCGCAACAACATATGGGACAATGTCTGTAGCACTAGCCGCTGTGGACAGTGTTATGCCTCCACCTGCGGCTGTCTCGTAGTCAGTGCCTAGCGAAAGGGTTCTTCCGCCCGTGCTGTCTTGGATAAGCACAATAAACCCAGATTGTCCCACCGCCTCAGTTGAAGGATTGGCTAATGTGACATTGCCGGTAAGAGTCAATACAAAATTTTGAGATGCACTAAAATCTAGTGTAACGCTCCCGCTGTTGCTTGTATCTGTCAGCGTAGCACCACGTACTGGATCTACAGTATCGCTAGAGGTAAGCTCACCAAGACTTGTTACATCGCTACCACTTAAAATTGATTTGACTAATGTAGCCATTCTTTATCCTATGTTGTTAACGCTATATTGCTAGCACTTCCATCTGATTTAACAAAAGGTAATTTGTTATCTGCTGTTAGCGCGATTGTGTCAGAGCTACCGTCTGCTTTAAAAAAATTGTGTCAGAGCTACCGTCTGCTTTAAAAAATGGAAAGTTTAAATTGCTATTTAATATAACTGTACCTGTAGCATCCGGGAGTGTGATCGTTCTGTCGGCTGTAGGATCAGTGACTGCTAATGTTGTTTCATGGGCATCAGCAGTTGCTCCCTCAAACACCATACTTCCAGTAACAGCGATGTCTCCTGTTACATCTACGCCAGATGAAGAAGTTTCTAATTTATCTGATCCATCGTGTTTTAAAAGAGCAGAGCCATTTTTTGTAAAGATGGCCATTGCTTCAGCGTTTGTTGAATGAGCAATTCTTACTGACGTTCCGTTAGTAGAAAGCACTAAGTTGCCTGTGCCAACATCATTAATAATACTATTTGTGCCAGTATGATAAATTTCTAAGTCATTGCCTGTACCATAAATCGATTTAACGTTGTCACCACGAGAAATATTACCCGTCATGGTGCCACCGGCTTTGGGTAAGGCCGCATCTGCGGTTGTACCCTGTGCGGCTGTAGCGTAGTCAGAAGAGTCAAACGCCTTTACTTGTGCAAGGTTAGTGACTTCGGAGTCCATCAATGCGCCAGCGGCAGTTACATTTGTAGCATCTGTTACATCAGCGGAAGCCTCGATGCCATCTAACTTAGTACCATCAGTTGCAAGGTCTCTGCCATCGACTGTGCCAGATACCGTGATGTTACCAGAAACATCTACGCCACCAGATTTAGTGGCTAGCTTCTCTGTGCCATAGTGATAAAGCATTGCCTCACCAGTAGAGCCGTCTGCTCTAAAATAGTCCGCACTACTACCACCAGAATTATCGTCACCTTTAATAACAACATCAGAACCACTTTGCTGGAGAATTTGAAGAACGCCAGTGCTGTTTACTATTTGTGAATTAGTACCGTTGTGTGTAATACTTAAATCAGTACCTGTACCAAATTTCGCCTTAACACTGTCATTAAACAACACAGCACCCGTCATCGTACCGCCTGTTGTCATCAATGCACCAGCAGATGTTACATTTGTCGTGTCAGTTACGTCTGCGGATGCTTCGATGCCGTCAAGCTTTGTACCATCCGTAGCAAGATCGCGTCCATCGACTGTGCCAGATACCGTGATGTTACCTGTAACGTCAATACCACTATCACTAATACCCATTCGTTTAGTAGCACCACTGCCGGGATCAGTTGTGCCTGTGTTATTAGTCGTGCCCGTTAAAAATTCAATACCACCAGAGCTAACATTGCTTATAATCTGAAGTTCATTATCGTTTAGTCGAATCGCGCCTTCAGTAATATCACCATCGGCTTTAAACCAAAGTTGAGGGATATCACCTTCTGCGTTATTATCAGTATCCGCTTCAATAATTACAGTGGCATCTCCAGAAGTTCCAGATGAAACGTGTAACAATCCATCAGGACTCGTAGTACCGATACCCACGCCAGTTGATGTACCAACTATATCTTGAGCACCAAGACCAAGAGTTGAGGTTGTACTTCCTGCATCACCGATTTCTAACTCAGGAGTATCACCTGTACTGGATTTAAACGTAATGAAATCCGATGGGTCTGAAGGAACACCGCCGTTGTATCTACCAACAGCTAGATTATTACCATTGGATAACATATAGATGACTGAACCGGTGTCTTGACTACGGAAGAGTAGGTTAGGATGCCATCCAGAATAAGAACCATCAGGTCTTATTTCTACTGTAGCAGTACCACCGGCCGATGTAATCTTACTCGTTCCGTTACCACTCACTATAATATTATCATCAAACTCCCAATAGTTGCTTGACTCATTCCATTGAAACACTTTATCAGTACTTGTCCCACGCTCAATTGTAATTCCTGCGTTTTGCGTAGGAGTTCCTGTGTGATTGCTATTAAGGACAATATTATTATCAGCAAGATTGATTGTCTCAGTGTTAACGGTAGTAGTGGTACCGCTGACTGTTAGGTTGCCACCAATTGTTGCGTCACTGCTTGTTTGCAATGTCCCGGTGATGTTTATGTTGCCGGTTCCGGTGATGTCATTGCTGTTTAAGTCTAAGTCACCACCTAGTTGAGGCGTAGTGTCCTCAACGACGTTATCTATGGCGTTGGGGTTGGCTGTAGCGGATGAAGCTATACCGTCTAACTTTGTACCATCCGTAGCAAGATCGCGACCGTCTACTGTTCCTGAAACAGTAATGTTTCCAGTTACATCTACACCACCAGACTGAGTCTTTATCTTTTCAGTGCCGTAGTGGAATAGTTTCGTTTCGCCGGTAGAGCCGTCTGCTCTAAAGTAAGTTGTATTTGAGCCAGAACCATCATCAGTTAGGATAGTTACGTCATTATCATCTGCGTTATTAGTGATTTGGAGAGCACCAGTATTATTCGTTATTTTTGAATTTGTGCCGTTATGGAAAATATGGAAATCATTGCCTGTCCCCAATCGAATCCGATTGTTATCGGTACCTGTGCTATCATCAAACGATAAATTTGCGTTGAGGTCTACATCTCCTGTTATTGTACCGCCACTTGTCATCAAAGCACCTGCGGCGGCTACGTTGGTAGCGTCTGTTACATCAGCGGAGGCCTCTATGCCGTCAAGCTTTGTGCCGTCAGTTGCAAGGTCCCTACCGTCTACTGTTCCCGCTATGACAATATTGTCTAGTAGGTCTAAGTCGCCTTGGAAAGTGTGCTTTGCATTAGCATCGGTAAGCTGTGCTTCGCTAGATATTCCAGAGGGGAGAACTGCAAGAAGAGTATTTGACCCACTATTTACAAGTCTACCCGTAAAAAATGCACCAGAAGTTTCGTAGTAATTATCTGGATTCGTTATTTTTAACGCAACATAGCTATTAGAATCAGAGTCATACGTAACGGTTACCAATTCATAACTTGGGCCGTTAGGAGAACTACCAGCATTAGCCGACACACCATGCGCTTTTAAAGACCCAATCGGATTAGAACTAGAACCAGAACTAACAATAATATCAACTTGACAGGCATGGCGCAGACCACTTGTCCTGTCCATCGTAATTCTGCCATTGACATCATTACTCGCGGCATTACGGCACAAAAGAACATAACCGACTCCGCTAGCATCCACCGCATCTAACTCAAATCTGCGGTTAATAAAATGATCGTCGGGCATGTTAATTCTAGTATTAGTTCCTGACAGGGTGAGATTACCTGTCATCGTACCGCCTGCTTTAGGCAATGCGTTATCGGCTGTAGTTCCTTGCGCGGCTGTAGCGTAATCGGAGGAATCAAATGCTTTGACTTGAGCGAGGTTAGTTACCTCAGAGTCCATTAAGGCACCCGCCGCAGTTACATTTGTGGCATCAGTTACATCCGCAGAAGCTTCTACGCCATCTAATTTTGTACCATCCGTAGCAAGATCACGTCCATCGACTGTGCCAGAAACGGTTATATTTCCTACAACATCGACCCCGGTAGATTTGGTGGCAAATTTTTCTGTACCATAATGATACAAGACAGCCTCACCATTACTACCATCGGCTCTGAAGTAGTCTGTTACGCCTCCACTGCTATCATCCGATAAGATTCTGACATCACTATCGTTTGTAAAATTTGTTATTTGTAGTTGGCCGGTGTAGTTTTGTATTTGGCTCTGAGTGCCATTGTGACGAATTCTTAGGTCACCAGTAGTAGCCCTGTTACCAACCTGAAATTCCGCATTATCAGGTAAATTAACATTGCCATCAGCATTCTTAAACACCGCTTTATCAGCGGGTTGCGTACAGAACACAGCCTTAGTGCCAGAGCCAAAGTTGACCGCACTGTCACTGTTTGATGATTGTAGGATTGTATCGCGGGAAAGAGTATCAGGAGATGCGTCAGTAACTGTACCGATGCCAACTTCAAAGTCGCCAGTATTTCCGTCCACGATTGCATAGTAGGTAGTATTTGAATTACCTATACCCGCAACAAACGTCTGGAACCCAGTTTCTGCACCTGCAAGATTAACTGTACCAGTTCCTGTTGTTGTCGTGGATTCTTTTACACGATCAGCAACTGCGAGAGCCATTAATTAAGCCTCAGATATAGAAATAGAACCAGCAGATAGAACCAGCAGTGAAACGTAACGTATCACCTGCCGCAATTGTTTTAGGGGTAGTCAATGCGCCGTGATATAATAAATTTGTTGAAAATGTTATAGACACATCATCGCTAATACTTACCGCGGTATCTAGAACAACTGTCGCCGTGGTGCTGGCCTGTGACGAAATACTAGCAACAAAAACATCTCCAGATATTCCCGTGGCAGTAGCTTTCATTCCTACAGCAATTGTTCCTGTCTTGCCATCTACTGTAACGCTCGTGCTACTTGACACGGCACCGTTAACAGTTGCGGGCACATCGGTTAAGCCATCATATATACCAAAGTGTGTTACTTCAGTCCACGACGAACTGCCGACGAACTGCCGTGGGAGTTTGTAAACTCTATTGTGTTACTGCCATCTGGTCCTGTTGCAGTCCCACCAGAAGCGGCGTTAAAATCAATAGTGGCTCTAGCATAACCTGTCCTGTTTGCGACTGATGCGTCAGAAAGTTCTGCTCCCGATGCGGCATCTGTAGGATCAGCAGTGTGCAAAGCAAGGTACTGATTGGTAGGCTGTGTAAACGCAGTTGTACCAAGGGCGTGATCTAGAATCTTGTCCTCAAGGTAATTGGATTTACTCATATATATCTCCTAAAAGAATCAAGGGGCCGAAGCCCCCCGACTCAGTTTTATTAAGCGAGAGTATCGCGGTCTACCTCATCAGCAGAGGTGTCACCTATTTCACTAACGTCCATCATCACTGCGTAAACACGAATTTTACCAGCAGTATATGTTGAACCGTCACCAGCGAAAGTTAGGTCTAGCGTATCCGCAGTAGACAAAACAACATCCGCCCGTCACCAGCGAAAGTTAGGTCTAGCGTATCCGCAGTAGACAAAACAACATCCGCAGAAACAGTAACGCTAGGAGCATAAGCACCGTCAGACGCACCGTCAATGTCAAACGCTGTAACATACTCATCTGCATCTGCTGTACCCAAAGTTGCAGTAGCGTTGGTACCAGAATTCATGGTTGCACTATTTACAACCTGAAAGCCTGCGGCCAGAATCTTCGTATTAGCAGGAACAGTGATAGCTTGTACCACGTCCCCGGCAGTAGAAGAAATTGCCTGTGCAGTCAGGTCAATAGTATTTTCAACCATGTACGGATTACGCCCACGTTGAGAGTTGCCAGTAGCAGATTTGAGAGTAGATGTAATTGTAGCCATTTCTCAATCCCCCTTATGCTAAGCAGTATGCCGCAGTAACGATTGCTTCAGGACGAAGAATCTTGCGACCATACAAGTGCATACCACGAACGATGTCAGCAAAGCTGTCAGGATCACGGTAAGTTTCAGTCTTATTAATCTGCTGAGCAGTTGCGACAGCAGAAGAATGACCGGCCACGATTATGCCCATATTACTAGCATTCATGCCACCTACTGTCGCTGGGCCTGTGCCTAGTGCAGGTAGGTTGTTAGAACTATAAATTTGGAAACCGTGTAGGTTATTAACAACAAGACCATTTTGAAGTCCAGAACCACCGAAGTCTGCGTTCAGAAGACGTGAATCTTCGTCTTTCAACATTTCGATAAATACTGGGTCAAGAACGAGCCAACGTCCTTGAGTATCTACGTTTTGTTGATCAAGTAAACGTGCCATACGTGCAATAACTTGCAATGGGAACGCATTACCTGTTGTGCCAGACTTGGCGTTAGTTGCTCCACCAGCACGAGGCTCAAGACCAATGCACTGATTTGCAGTACCGGCAGTACCGTCTGCTTGCGTAAAGTCTGACGCATCCAAAGACATAGAAGCTAAAAGTTCAGCACCAACTAAGTTTGCACCACTAGATGCAGACGAAACAGCTTTGTCCCCATTAACAGTTGTGTTAACGGCATTAGGTGTGCCATGAATTGCAGACTGTTTGAAACCTGACAAGTAGCCAAGGACTTCTTGGTCATACTGATCACGCAGGCGATAACCGGCACGATCTGTAGCCATTTGCATAAAGTTGACATGAGAATGTGCTTCTTCAATGTCATCAATTTTGAAAGCAAAGTAGTTTGCTTTGTCAATTGTGAGAGAAAAATCCTCGTCATCGATATCTTGTGGAGTAATAGTTGTACCACGAGCGTAATCTTTGACTGTGATTTCAGGCTCTTTGATAATCTTGACTGAGTCACCCATTTGGGCAATCTCACCAAAATAATCGTTGTTCGTAATACTTTCTACAATAGAAGACTTACGAAAAGCAAGTTGTACCTGCTTTGAATATATTACGGGGCTAAAGTTACCATTAGGTAGGTTACCGTAACCCGCCGCTGTTGAAAATGCCATGATAGACACTCCTTTATTGCGTAGGTTTAAGGTTTGTGTAACTCCGCCAGAGGCCATCTAACATCAGGGTGGCTATCTCACCGGCCAAAGTGAGTCGCGGCCTGAGTAGGTAGGGTATTCTGAGAAGGGCGGACGAGCGCAACCATTACCGCATATCTCTGGCCTGAGATAATAAGTAACAGTTTTGCTTATCCTAGAAGATGGGTGTCCCTAAGCGGGGGCCATCTGATTGATATTAATGCGTATAGTTATATTCGTAAATATAATTTTGTCAAGTATTTTATCGGGCGGAACCGGAAACATCGTAAATAAACTTTCCACTACGAAGAACCGGAAACATCGTAAATAAACTTTCCACTACGAACAGCTTCTGCAATTTTATCTGCGTTTGCTTCGTATTGTTGCGCTGTCATTTTAGCAACATCTGATTCCTTAATCGAAGAAGCCGCATCATCGGGTTCTGGTGTAGATCTTTCTGAACGAGTTTCTACAGCCTGCGCCGCTTTTTTGTCTTTCGAGGTTTTCTTTTTACCTAAAAGACCCTTGTCTGATTTGTATAAATCAATTGCTCTTGATGCGGATATTGCATCACTGTCATTGTCATACAATGCGTCCTGTACCCACTTAGGTTGATCTTCAACCCACTCATGGAATTCTTCGCCGTCACGTATTTCTTCAAAGTCGGGATGCAGTCTCATTAATTCAGCTTCAGCTTTTTCTCGTTTAGCCTCATGCTTCATCTCATCTATTTCTTTAAACTTAGATTCAAATTCTGAAGTTTGCTCATGCGCCTTTTTCATGGCGATTGTTTCTACGATTTTAGCAACATCAGGATACTGTTCCATCCACTCTGCTAATTCATCTTCCGATTTAGGATACTGAATTTGTTTTTTAGTGGAAGCTTCCAGTTGAACTTTTAATTCATCAATTTGTTTTTGAAGATCAGATTCTGTTTTTTGCGCATGTCTACGCAAATCTCCATATCGTTTTTTAAATGTTTTTTCTTCTGCTGTTTTTGGCTCCGGCTCTTCTGGGGAATCTTCAGCAGTTTCTTCCTCTGTATTTTTTTGAACTTTTAGCAGTTCCTCAAGTTCTTTTTCTTCATCTTCGATGCGTTGCTTATTTGCATTTCTTTTCGCAAATCCGGAAACGACTTTTTCCTGTTCAACTTTTTCTACTATTTCGGTTGTACTTGTAGACATTTTATTTCCTTTTGTCTGGGGCTAACGGTTGCCGAAGGGCGTTAGGTAGCCAGTATAACACAGATTATTTTTTAGAAGCTAATCCGCCGCGCTTCATTTTAGTTTTGCGTTTAGGTTTAGTTTTCGCAGAGGCAAGACCGCCTTTTTTGAATGGTGTGCCTGCAACATCAGAACCAGTAGGACTTTCACCTCTGCCTACTCCTGCTCCACTTCTTTCATCGTCACTATCTCTTCGCGCCTGAATTTCAGCCTCTTGTTTAGCAAGCTCTTTTGCAAACGTATCTTGTACTCTTGAGGGCGCATCGTATAATGCAGTCGCCGCCGCACGGGATACATCTATCGGCTGACTACTCACTTCTCCACTTGCTGTTAAAGGCCTAAATCCTCCTATTATTCTTTCTTCAGCTATCTGTGAGGGAGTTTTAGATCTTCTTGCTCTGCTTTTTACATCCGCTACAAGTGCTGAAGGCGAAGACCCCATCCTGTTTTTAATTTCTTCTAAAACGTCTTTTCTATTCGTATAATCTTCTAGATTAATACCTAAATTTTTTGAAACTTCGGTGTAGGCTTCATCAATAGCGTTATCGCCAAAGATGCCTTTTATCCCCTCTGTGATTGCGCCAACCTTTCCTGCTTTGCCCAGCGCTCCAGATATCTGATCCTTAACAGAGAGACCGGGGAATGTAACCTCACCTGTTAATGGGTTTATTACCATAGCCTCTGCGGCCTTTAACTGGTCAGGATATTTTTCTTCTGCTTTTTTTCTAAACTCAGGGCTTGCCTGAGATAATGTTTTTACTTCATCTAAAAAGTCTCTATATGCAAGATCATTTCTACGTCTTGTTTCTTCTCCCCCATCAGCTTCGGGTTGAACGTCTATCTGCTCAACTTCTGGTGTTTCTATTTGAGGAGCTTGCTCTTGACCTGTGTATTCTTTAAATCCTTCAGGTATAGGCTGTATCGGTTGCCCATTAACAAAAGTAAATGTTCTTAGCTCCCCAGTAGGACCAATGTACTGTTTTGTTTCGTACACAGGAACGGTGTTTAAAGGAGCCGGTGCTTTGGGCAAAGTGGACGTATCACCTGAAGGCGGAGTTACATTCGGGGGCAAAAAACCACCAACAGGCTGTTGTTGTCCGCTTGGATTCTGACCTGCTAAACCGCCAACATTGAATTCAACAGACACATCTGAATCAAGTTCATCAATAAAACGATCAACTTCGTTATCAAAATCACCATCATCAGAAATTATTGCTTCTTCAGAATTACCCATCTGGCCCATCGCTTCCATCTTAGCAAGTCCGGCTTTAGCTTTTTGACGAAGCTCCATTAAATTTTCTAGCCCAATATATCGCACAACATCAGCAGGAAAAACAAACTCACCTTCACTAAGTTGTGCCGGAATATCGTCCCTAACTTCTTCTTGCAACGATCCAACTGGAACATCATTTCCTGAGACAGGATCAGTCGAACCCCCTTCATCTTGAAGACCACCTGCATTAAACATATCCATTTGTGATTCCATCTCAGCCATCTGCTAAAGCCTCGTCTTGTAAATACTTCATTGACCTTAATATTTGAATAGCGCCCTGTGCTTGATGAATAGATACGATGTTATCCGATTGTTCTAACTTTCTATGTTGTTCAGATATCATGATGTCTAGGTACTCACAGTACGCATCCCACTGTCTTTTATTACTGCAAAGGGACTTGAGCTTGCTCACCACCCTCTGCCGGTGGTTGCTGTCCTGCTGTCGGTTGTTGCTCATTTCCTGTAAATCCTTGTTCGCCCGGTATAGGAGCCTGTCCAGTACCTATATTTCCACCACCTGTCCCTGCGGTGTCTTGAACACCCGGAACACCCTGACCCTGCGGTGGTGTTTCAGGTTGCGGCGGAGCATTTTGTTTCATAATTTGTGCTTGTAAAGTAGCTTCCTCCATAGAGTTAGTTACTTTCTCTGGATCAAGATCCATTGATTTTGCAATCTCCCGTACAATGTAAGGGAATTTAGCAAACGGAGCTAACGAAGGATTAGATGCAACTTGTAGGAATTGCATCAACCGTTGAGATCTAACTTCATTAGCCATCAACGATTCTGTTCCTCTAGCCTTTACCTCTAAGTCTCCCTTAATTTCACTATCAAAGTCAAATTGCATGTTAAAAGAAAACATTGCCTTGCCTAATGGAGACAACAAATAATCATCAACATTTTTAATTACTGTTTTAACTCCACCCGACGCGGCATTCATAAGCATGGAGATACCAGAGGCAGTACGACCTACTCCAGTGACACCCGTTTGTCCATGAGCGAATGAGGGGAAACCCGTTGACTCATCAGCAAGAGCACGTGCCTTGTCAAACAACTGCATATTCTCATTGGATACATTCGGAAACTTTGTTCCGAAGAGTGCCTGCCCCGGTGCGCCGCCTTGTCTGCGAAACACTTTACCGGGATACACAGAGAGATCCTGACCGGGAACTAAATTGGTCTCATCTATTTCGATAAGTAAGTTACCGGAGAGGACTGCATTGTCCACTGCCATACGCATGAAACCGTTCATCAGTGTTTGGGTATCGTCCATGTTTTCTGCGATACCCACACCAAAGAATGAGTATGGGTTTAACTCATACGGAACTGCATAGTATGGTATGCGGGCGGGTTTAAAAGGATTAATTACGGCGCGAAGGATGCGCCCATTAGAATACCAAATGTTTGCTTGAACCTCATCCAAGTCCAATAAGTCTTCAGGAACTTCGACATCTGCCATTTCAAGCGTTTCTCGATCTATAGCTCCCCAATACTCTAAAACTTCAAATCTATCGATGTCATGATCTGTTGTATAATCTCTTAGATCATCTTCCCAATATTTTTTATAGTAAGCTTCGCCACCTTCAATCACATCATCAATAACTTGACCCCGAAAGTAAGGTCTCTTTTTTAGTGCTCGTAATTGAGAGCGCGACATTTTATGCCTTTCAATTACATATTGGGCTTCATCCATATTAGAAGAGTCTGGGTCTGGATAAAAGTTCCAAACAGAAACATGAGACGTAGAGGGAACCGTTTTAATTGTTGGGTTGTATTCCCCTTCCTCGTCCCAATTCGGATATTCCTTATCAACAGCGAATGGACCTTTCATGATTCCAGTTCCAAACAACGCCATCTCAAAGGCGGTAGAACGCAACTGCTTTGACGCATGTGCTTCTTCTAATTGATCGTGTATTTTCTTTTGCATCTTTTTAGCGGCTTGTAACGCAGGATAAAAAGTTGCAGAGCTTGGAGTAACGCCGGGACCAGATTTTAAACCCTCGACTTCTCCCAATTTATTTTCTAGCGGGCCTAAACCTTTTTGTAGTAAAGAAGACAATGTTGCGCCCGGTGGTAAGTCTTGTCCATCTCCGGCAAAACCATAGGGACTGACAGGCATTCCCTGTTGTTCATCAGCTTGATTTTTCTGCGGGTCAAAATGAACCGACTCCTCGACATTCTCCGGTAGCTTTGTTGGTTCTACTGTAATAGGAAAAGAGTTATTAGCAAATAAAACATCTATAATCTGACCGTATGCCGCTAAGGTTTTTGTTTTAGTAACCTTTATAAACACACGCGATTTTTCTGATTCAGTAAATTGAACATCTGGACCATACAAACCGCGATAGTTACGGTAAGATTGTAACCATCTTTCTTCATCTTGACGGCGAGTGTCTTCAGCCTTATGATATCTTTCCATTACATAATTAACTAAGGCTCTGACTTCCGGATCTTCCTTAGAAGATTCTTCTACGTCTTCTAAAGAAAGCTGTCCGTTCGCGTCAAAAATGTCTTCTTGATCTTCCATATTTAGTATCCAAATTTAGAGTCCGCTGGTACAAAACTAGAGGTTCTCTGATGAGAGGGATCATAATCCCAGATAGAAAAACGGGGTCTAGACATAATCCCGTAACGCAATGCATCGTAGAGATGGTCTTCCGCCTTCGTATTAATGTCTTCTGGATTCCTTTTGTCGAGGGGTAAAACAGGTATTTGAGCAATTAAGTTTGTACAGTTGTTAAAGAAGACAAGTCTAGGCTCTTCTGTGTACTCATCAACTTGCAGTCTACGGTGTAACTCATTCTTTCCCGCTACACGAGAGCCTGCTGATCTGTCTGAAGGTCTCCAGCGACAACCTCTTTGAATCATCTGTTCCGCAAGCGAAGGTCCAGTATCGCCTCTGCGATGCCAACATGAACTGTCCAGTACCCCATATCTGATCCTGCCGTCTCCGGATTCCAGATCGAGAACCATATCCGCGAGATCAGTTGCCAGAACTTTACTAACATATAGCTCACGATAGACGATAAGCTGTTCATCAGGAGTACAAGCAAACCAAACGACAGCAGAATAAGAGCCATACCCATAATCACAAGCGCGAAACTTAACCCAATTATTAGGTATATTGAATGGATCGATAGTATGTACATTTCTGTCAAACTCAGGAAACGCCGCACCCTCTGCAACATCCCAATTACCCTCTAGTAACTGTTTGCGCTGATGCTCTGGTAAAGACAAAAGCATCGCTTCATAATCACCCTGCTCATACAGGTGGGGATTGTCTGTTAACATCGCAGGAATAAACCTACGTTTAAATAAAGGTTCGCCCGCACGACTATGATTTTTGGGGTAGGCAAGTACCTTGTTACTTTCTATATCAGTAGCATAAAATGAATTACCCGGTGGCGCTGGGTCTATAAACATTTTTTTAACCCACGAGTGTCCGGGTCCACCGGGGTTTGTTGTTGCTCTCATGTATGTAGGTAAATCTGTTGCCGTACTACGTAGACGAGAACGCATATAATCCCATGCAAATGGCGTATGCCACTGTGTCAATTCATCAAAGCCAATCCAGCTAAATGCCTGACCTTGGTATCTTAATACGTCTTCGTCCCTGTCGAGATACGAAAACCACAGCCTTGCGCCGGAAGGGGCAGTCCACTGCATCTTTCTCTCTGACCACTTGATTCCGGGCCAGATCTTTGGATACATCTCTTGAGATTTCCAAACGAGTTCTCTTAGCTCTTCGTTTGTATGTCGTAACAACAATCCACTGAAAGATGGATGTCCCATAAATCGTAACGGATCAGCCAACATAGCATAAGACTTACCACCGCCTGCGGCACCTCCATATAGAACCTCTCGCTCTCCAGATGCTAGAAACTCTGTTTGTGGTCCCGGATTAGGTTTGAAGATAACATTGTGTTCTTCAGGACGAATAGGCTCAAACTCTTCTTCTGCTTGAGGGTCGGTCCTAATTTCAATATTTGGCTGTTTCTGTATCGCCTTCTTCGCTGACCCGCGACTTCCTCGCGCCGAGCCTCGACCTTTCGTACTCCTCCGCTTTGGAGATCGCCTTTTCGTACCTTCTGGCCCACTCGCGGATAGTTGAAGCTCGTCTTTTGTGGGATTGCTCACTTTCTATTCGCTTCTTTAGCCCCATGTGAGAAATGCTTCTGCCTGTCTGTTTACTCAGCCAGTTAGCTACTTCTCTGTAACTATATTGTTTTAAATGTGATTTTGCTTTTTCTAAAGCTCGCAGTTCACGAGGAACTGGTAATAGCATGTCATTATCTTCGGGATCTTCTTTATATCCATACGGAATAGTACGTGCTATTCTGGGTATTGATAGAAAGTCTTCATCCGCAATTACATTCTTTGGTTGTGGGAGTATCCACTTGCCCGCAGTTCTCACTGTCATATTCTTTCTGTTTCGGTGGAAGTATCATCACACCGCCTGTTGCTTCAACCTGTACTTTCTCAGCCTTGATGATACCAACACGGTCCATGACCTCTTTAGCGGCCTGCATCTTCTCTTTGATTCCAAGTTCGGTTGGGTCGGATAATGCACCAACCATAGCCATCGCCGCACGAGGAGCGGATTGTGCAAGATATAGATTGGTGCGCTCAAGAATCTCTTCTTTTAAGGATTCTACGATAGCACCAGTATATTGTGTCTCTGAATATCCCGCAAGTTTTCTGGCTTCTACAAGACTACCGCCTGCTTCTTCAAAGAGCACATCTAAAAATTTTTGCTGTTTCTCAGTTAGTTTTCGCATTTTGTTTTCTCAATTGCTCTTTAGCTAATTTAGCTAATTTAGCTTGTTCGTGTTTACCCGCAACTTTTGCCCGTTGTTCGAGCACGGTTAATATTTGTATCTTTCTAGCAAAAGGCTTTTTAATTTTTTTAACTTTTGCAATCGTTCTTTTAGCATCGGCTACAGTTGCATACGCAATTGAGACTGTATCTTTTGGATTTTCGTCCGTATACAATCTTCTGCCGCTTCCCTTTCGTATACAATCTTCTGCCGCTTCCCTTTGGTTTTTTACCTGTTCCTGTTACGGGATCTTTTTTCTTAGCCACTAACGAAACCTTGATGTTTTTTTCGCTACACGTTTAGGCTGTTTTACAAATTGTTTGCCCGCGGCTTTCCCCTTCCGCTTGGCTCTCGTAGTAGCGGCATACTCTCGCGATGAAAGAGCCTTGATAGCTTTCTCCGGTAGGTAACGCTCCCCGGTAGCTTTCGGTCCTTGTGTAGATGGCTTGCCACTCTTGGTACGCCATTTTTGCTTTGTCCAATTTTTCAGACTGCGTTGAGGAGCTTTCACGATTTGTATCCGCCACCCTTTTGCTTGTATTGTGCGGCAAGCATCTGAGCCTTTCTTGCGCTCCATTGTCCGGGTGAGCCACCTTTTCCACCGGCTTTGATGCGGTTGAATAAGTTTTTGCGCATACCGGGCTTGGTGTAATTGCCGGACTCATTAACACGACTCTTCGTACCTCCTTTCGCCATATTAACAGCGTTCATCGGGCTTGACTTAGCCATGCCGCCACTCATCATCTTTTTAACTTTCTTCATTAGAATGCATCCGATGGTAAGAAAAATTCTTCAACAGTTACCATTAAATCTACGTGTATCGTATTACTACCTGTTGCAGTAAATTTAATGGTGTCACTTGGTTCTAGTATAAACTTGTCATCAGGAAAAGTCAGATGGTCCCCTGTTGCCATAGTTTTACTAACTAATAAATTCATGTGTTGTGAATTGCTTGTAGTATCAGCACGAGTAAATTTCAGATCTACGTCGGCATTACCCGTACTTGAGTTACTAACCCATAGAGAATTAGCGACGGTACGACAGTTAGAGGGACAAGTGTACAGTGTAATCTCTTGACCTGTTGTACCCGCCTCTTTGTTAACTGTACGAAATCTAGAATTTTTATTAGTGTTAATCATTTCTTAAATCTCATCCCTGCTAACAAAGTCGGGGAAGTCATCTCCCCTGCTGTCCCAATACTCCACACCGTAATCATGGGTTATTTCTTCACCTTTCTGAATATCACACAAAGCAAAAAAGCGGACAAAGTCTACTTCCTTTTCTTCTACTATCCATTCAGCATTTGGCTTGGAAGAGTGGTTATATACCATAGCGTATCCAAACGGGGACAACAAACAATCTTCATCTTCAAACGGAGTGCCAAATAAATAATCGCGGAGGATGCTGGTTTCTTCGACCTGTCCATCGTCTAAGACGACATAGGGACACATTTCAATTGTGTCACCCTCTTTGATTAAGGATGTAGCAAAGACTCCATAGCCGTGAAGTTTTGATTTTTGTACGGCAATATTCAGCAATTATTTTTTCTTTTTCGCCATTCCACCGCGCATCATCTTCTTCTTAGCCATCTTGGCCATGCCACCGCCGCGCATCATCTTCTTCTTAGCCATGCCGCCGCCGCGCATCATTTTTTTCTTGGCCATTTTGGCTTTGCCGTTATGTCCGGGCATTTCGTAATCTCCTTCGTTCTACAACTAGGCTTTGATAAATGTCCTCTGGAAAGTTAGTGTAGTAACCACTCTTTTCCAGACTTAATGCCGCATCATCTAGAATAGATAGACGTTGAACAAAGACCATAGCGTAATCGAGTTCTGAGTCCTCTAAACACTCTACTTCTTCTAGAAAGTGCAGACCTGCTTCTGAGGGACTGTAGTCTGGGTGAAACAACATTAGGTGAAGATCAATACCAGCCACTGACAGTGCCTCGTTGATACCATCACAAAAGCCATCGAGATATCCCATTTCTGGATACTCTTCGTCAGCCCAGATGACAATATCGAAATCGTGGGTGTCGTATTCTTTTATTTGTTGTATCAGGCCATCAAGACCTGTGTTCACAGAAAACTTAACTTTGTTTTCTAGCCATGCCTTCTTTGCATATGGGCAGGGCGGTAATCCATTTAGTTTATTGCATGGGACTTCTAAAAACTCATGAGACCACTTTCGTATCTCATTTTCAATGTCAGACATCGAATCCCATTTTACGAACGGCACTTTTGCCCTTAGCGCCGGACTGTGCAAGTTTCTTTAATCCGGGATTAGGTAGATTGTCTGTGACTGAACCCCCAGCAGAATACATGTGAGGTGTACGCTTTCCGCCAGCCATGCCACCATCTTTCATCTTGACTACGTCGTTTCTTTTCATTATTGAAACTTCCTGCCTTTGAGTGCCTTTCCTGCTTTCTTTAAATTTTTCTTGAGCCTTTGACCTGTAATAACCTGAACGAAATAAGAATCTTCTGGCTTAGCAGTTGCTGGGGAACCTCTTCCTCCCCTCGCAGGAGCACCTCTTCCGCCTCTTCCGCTCGCTTTCGGTTTAGCAGTTGCTGGGGAACCTCTTCCACCTTTTACTCCACCTTTAGGTTTAGCAGTTGCGGGCTTGCCTCTTCCACCCTTGGGCTTTTCTTCTTTCTTTGCAGGCTTACCTTTTGCATTGAGGTACGCACGTAATCCTTTTGGTCCAGTAGTGTAGCCTGCCTTCCTTAGCTCATCCGCAGAAACAGTAGCCTTTACCTTTCCATCTTTTCCTATATAAGTAGGCAAGCCTCTTTTCTTGGCTTCGTTGTAAGAATATGCTTTTTTAGGATCTTTCTTTTGTGCCATTGTGTATCACCATTTTTTGCACGACCAGTATCTGGCCGAAAACTTATCTGTCGCTGTATCACATTTGTGACGAGCACGGAATGACTTACGTCTCTCTGGGTTGTCCTTCTTGATCTCCATATTCGGATCACCGTAACGGACTATCTTAACCTGATCACCTTTCTTGGCAAGCACGGCAAACTTCTTATTCGCACCGGGAGTGCGCTTAGGTTTGTTATACCAACTGAAAGTTTCACCACTGAAAGTTTCACCACGGTAAGTGAGTCTGCCACCATCAGTACGTTTAACATCTTTAGTTGTTGCCACTGTCACTCCATCCTGCTTCTCTCATGTATTCTTCTGCTTGCATTAAAGAGAAAGACCGCCCAAAGCGGTCCTCTAATGCTTCTCGCACATAGAATACATCTGAATGCGGCACGTGTAGGGTATCTAAAGGAACATTATTTGCAATGCAATCGTATACGGCTTCCATTAAGCCTTCTCTAGCGTACATAGTTATATCTATAGTTTTTGTATTGTCAAGTGTAATTTAGATAAAGCACGAATATGTGCTTAAAGAAGAGCGACTAATGCTACATATGATATGTAAGCATCTAAATGTCTTTAACAAGAAAAGTTAAGTAGCAGTTATCTGTGTTGCACATCATATGTATGTCGCTACGCTCCTAAGTTATACCCATTTTCTTTTTTATGTCAAGACAATTTTGCTAAAGGTTATCAGTACCCACTCACATATGTTTCTACATTTGTTTGTGTACGGCGATTTACCTCTATATACCGTTTTGTTATAACAGTAAGTTTCTTATAACTTGTAGTTTATGTGTGTTTCTGTTCATGTATATAGTGGTTTACAGTTTAAAAAACCTGATCTGTGTATAACTCCATACACGTATACCCCCACACCCCCGGTGGCCCACGCACACACTGCACGTCACGCTACGTGTAGCGCATATGTGTGCGCATAATGCGCCGTGTATACACGTGATGTGCGCTATGTGCTTGTAAAATCAAAGATTTTTGATCCAAAACCAAGTGATAACAAATCATTTGTTACCCTAAAGGGTATCGGAAAGCATCGAAATCTGTTCCTAAAGGAACAAATCGAGTAGCAAGTATCCCTATGCTAAAGCATAGAAAAGTATATCCCCCCTTTCATACTTCGTATGGTTCAGGAGGTCTGGGAACATCCTAGACCACCACCCACCCTTTAGGGTGAAAAAAAAGTTTGAGATTTTTGTTGACATCTGGAACCAAAAGTCGCCATAGTGGAAAGCGTCGAAACAACGACGACACAAATTCACAAACTAAATACGGAGTATTTAACATGGCAAATCTAGCTTCTGACGTAGTCAAAATGGGTTCTTTCAATGGTAAGCGTAAGCCTTCGGCTCAAGACAAGAGGGCTGGTTCCAAAGTCAATGTCGTAGACATTGTCTCTGAAGAAAAGCGTCTTGATCTCTCTGAAAGAGAGACTTGGGCAGTCAAGCGTTTCTTCTCTATTGAGAAGACACAGAGCAAGCAACTCATAGAGTTGAGAGATATTGGTCAAGTTATACTTGACATTCGGGGTCTTTACACAGAAGACACAGTCTTCAGTGAAGAGGTCAAAAAGCGTGAGATTGGCAAGATTCCCTACGGGACTCGGTACATCTTGATGTCTCTTGCTGAACTCTGGTCAGAGCTTGAGCCTAAGCTCGGCACCGAAGGTTACACGTCGAAGTCTCCAGAGACTTTGGTGAAAACCCTTCGGGCTGAAAAGCGGGAGAATGGTGAAACCACTGCCAAGCGTCCTTCTAAGAAGTCGAAGACTTCAAAGAAGAATCAGAAAACTGATCCCAAAATGACAAAAGCACAGCTTTTGACGATGATTCAAGCCGGTCTTGATAACGGAGTTATCACTACCGCTGACCTCAAGAAAATGAAAAAGACAGTTACTAAGTAACTGTTCAATGCCTGACGACAAGGGGAGCTTATGCTCCCTTTTGTCGGTTATGAGGTCTGGGATTCTCCTAGACCACTCGACAATACGGAGTATTGATTATGAGCTTTACTGTACTACAACTCTCTCCATCTACGATGGAATCTATCTATCCGAAGACTCCATTCCTTTATGGAATGGGTGCGGGGACCTTTAACAAATTGGATGCTTTAGACTTGCTGAAAGCAGGTGACGACGGCTATCGGCCTGTCGCTAAGTTCAATGTAAATACATTGGATGAGGTCTTTGAAGTGTCGAACTCCGGCAGAGCCGAACACCTGATCGAGCGCATGGAGCCTATGCACAGCGTAAGCGGAGGCGATATCATCGTAGATGATCAGGAGGCTGTCTGGATTGTGGCACCAGATGGATTCGATTTACTAGCTGAAAATCTGGGGGACGTATTATGCTCCGCATAA
>VTLG01008858.1_pt1 | contig 25111 bp, 35 predicted proteins | sample 4694571 | NCBI WGS metagenome assembly VTLG01 (sample SAMN12604809, study PRJNA352737) | marine metagenome | biome: ENVO:00000447; feature: ENVO:00000209|ENVO:00000569|ENVO:01000036; material: ENVO:00002151; isolation source: viral sequences binned using virsorter ...
AGCTGAAAAACGTGTCTAGGATGGCAGTTTCAAAGAAAGTTAAGTCTGGAAAACTAGATAGTGCAGTTGTAAACCATAATGGTCGTAAACTTATTAATAAAGAAGAAGCGTTTAGATTATGGGATATACAAGCACTACCTAGTAAGGATACAACTGTTAGAAAGCAGCTAAAACAAAAAATTAATGCAAAAACAGACGATGAAATACCTGCATATGGTGAAAGTAAGGCAAAAAGAGAATATTTTTTAGCAGAATTAGCAAAATTAGACGTAGAAGAGAAGAAAGAACAGCTAGTTAGTGTTGATGAAATAAAAAAAAGTAGTTTTGCAAAAGCAAGAGCCATGAGAGAGGCATTAACTAATCTTGCAGACAGGTTAAGTCACCAATTAGCAGGTGAAGATGATGCAACTGTTATACATAACTTACTTTCTATTGAACATAGAGAAGCATTAGAGAATTTAGCAAAATGAACGCATGGGAAGAGGGGTTTATAGCAGGTCTTAAACCAGAAAAACCATTAAGTGTAAGTGAGTGGTCAGATACTTATAGAATCCTGTCTAGTAAAGCTAGTGCAGAACCAGGAAAATGGAGAACAAGTAGAACACCATATTTAAAAGAGCCTATGGATTGTTTAGGTACACAAAGTCCTATACAACGTGTAGTGTTAATGTTTGCCGCACAGACAGGAAAAACTGAGGCTCAAAACTGTTGGCTAGGCTATGTAATAGATCATGCCCCTGCACCTATGTTACTTGTACAGCCTACTGTTGAGATGGGTAAAAGATTAAGTAAACAAAGATTAGAAAGCATGATAAATGATACGCCTTGTCTAAATGAAAAGATTGCACCTGCAAGAACAAGGGATAGTGGTAATACATTATTTAGTAAAGAGTTTCCTGGCGGTATGATGCTAATCACAGGAGCAAATTCAGCAACAGGACTACGATCAACACCATGCCGTTATATAAGTTGTGATGAGGTGGATGCATTTCCATCTGATGCATCAGGTGAAGGTGATCCTGTAGCTCTTGCGGAAAAGAGGGCAACAACATTTAGTACAAGAAAGAAAGTATTACTTACATCTACACCTACAATTAAGGATTTTTCAAGAATAGAAAGCGAATACCTAACATCTGATCAAAGGCTTTATTATGTACCCTGTCCTATTTGCGGTGAATATCAAGATCTTAGGTGGAAACAATTACAGAAAGAAGATGTTAATAATGTTAAATATAAATGTATACATTGCGAAGGTTTATTTGATGAGAGCCATAAAACAAAAATGCTAAGACAGGGTGAATGGAGGGCTAGTAAGGAAGGTGATGGTATTACAGCAGGTTTTAGATTGAATGGTTTGTATAGTCCATTAGGTTGGTTTAGTTGGAAAGAGATGGTTATGGAATTTAATAAAGCAAAAGGTGATGCACCATTAATTAAGACGTTTGTTAATACACGTTTAGCAGAAACATTTGAAACAGATTATGTAAGTGCTATGAGTGCAGAGGGATTATTAAAAAGGTGTGAAAGTTATGAGCAGGCAACCTGTCCAGAAGGTGTATTGTTTCTAACGCAGGGTGTTGATTGTCAGATAGACAGATTAGAGGTTAGTACATGGGGATGGGGTAAAGGTGAAGAAGCATTTTTAATAGATCATGTACAGTTATGGGGTGATCCACATCAGGCAGAAGTATGGAAGCAATTACAGATAGTTATTAATCAACAATATGAACATGAGAACGGCAAAAGTTTAGTGCCTGTTATTAGTGCTGTTGACTCTGGCGGTTTACACACAAGTGAGGTATACCAGTTTGCTAGAGAAAAAGTAGCACAAGGTGTAATAGCAATTAAAGGACAATCACAAGCAAACAAACCTGCGATAGGTAGACCAACAAGAGTAGATATAAATTTTAGAAAAGTAAATAAAGCTATAAAAAAAGGTGGTCTTGTATATCCATTAGGTGTTGACACTATAAAGAATACTCTTATGGGTAGATTAAAAAATAATAAGGTAGGTAGTCATGGCTATATACATTTTCATGCAAATACAAGTGAAGAATATTTTAAACAGATAACAGCAGAAAGACAGATACTAAAAACCAACAAAGCAGGGTTTCAAGTTCCACAATGGGTTAAGAAAGCAACAACAAGGAATGAGTGTTTAGATACATGGGTATACAGTTACGCTGCAATGTGTTTTTATATAAGTAAATTTAACAGGAATACAGTATGGCAACAGTTAGAAAATAAATTAAATGAAGATGATAATGTAGTTAAGCCTAAAAGAGCTACAATAAAAAGAACATCTACTAATAACTTTGTTAACAACTGGTAAACATTATGTGGAAATCTGACTTACCTAGTGAAATTGTCGCAGGTACTACTATTGAATGGGTAGATGAAGCAACGACTGCTGGCATAAATGAAACTATTAGTAGTCCTAATTGGACATTAGAATATTTTTTACGCACAAATACAGCTAGTGAAGGTCATATAGCTACAGGTACACAATATCAAAACAGTACAGGTTGGCAATTTACAATAAGTGCAACAGATAGTGCAGGGTTTGATGCTGGTAATTGGTTTTGGTCGGCAAGAGCATTTAAAAGCGGTAAGGTATTTGAGATAGGTAGTGGTGAGTTAGTAGTAAAACAATCACTACAATATACTGGTACACCTTCTGCAATCGACAACAGAACACAAACAGAAATTGATTTAGATGCTGTTACTGCTGCGATTAGAGCTATAATAGCTGATAAGGCTGCAAAGTATTCTATAGGTGGTAGGAGCTTTGAAAGAATAAATTTACCAGAACTTAGAGCAAGAGAAGCAGAATTAAAAGCTAGAGTATTTAGTGAAAAGAGGTATAGTTTAAAAAGTCAGGGTTTAGGAGATCCTAAAAACCTTTATGTTCACTTTTAGGGGGGTTAAATGGGCTTAAGAAACGCTTGGAAGGGCTTATTTACATCTAATAACGACTTAAACAGCCGTAGAAATAGGTTAAAAAGGATGTATTCGGGTGCTAGATATGACAGAACTAACCTATCTTGGGTTACACCTTTATCATCCCCTGATCAAAGTTATAAAAATTCTATAGATACATTACGCAAAAGAGTACACGATTTAGTACGAAATAATAACTACGCTGCACAGGCTATTAGATATGCAACTAACCAGATAGTAGGTCAAGGTGTAACAATGCAAGCACAAATAAAAAGTCAGCGTGGCGGTACACCTAATACAAGACTAAATGAAAGTATTGAAGGTGAGTGGAGTAAATGGGGTAGGAAAGATAGCTGTGATATTCGTGGTGTTCTTTGTTTTTCTGAATTAGAAAGACTTGCAGTAAGGTCAATGATAGAAAGCGGTGAATGTTTTATTATTATTCATAGAAAAGCATACGGCAGAAGCAAAATACCTTTTTCATTAGAAGTATTAGAAGCTGAACAGTTAGATGATGATTATAAAGGTGCAAAAAAGAATAATAAAAATGTATGGAGGTTAGGTATTGAACTTAGTCCAGAAGGTAGGGCTGTTAGTTATGCATTTTTAAAGAAACATCCTGGAGATACAAACTTTGCAACAGTACCTGAAGAAAGAAGACATATAATTGTCCCTGCTAAAGATGTAATACATTTATTTATGCCACTAAGACCAGGCCAACACAGAGGAGTACCATTTTTAGCAAGTGCAATAAATCATCTACATCAATTAGATGGATATATAGAAGCAACTGTAGTAGGTCAGCGTGCAAGTTCTGCACTTATGGGATTTATTACAAGTCCAGAAGGTGAACTTGATGCAGGTGGTGAGGTCTTTGATTATGAACGTGTAAGCGGTTTTGAACCTGGTACTTTTAAATACTTAGCACCTGGCGAAAGTATATCTGTACCTGATTTAGATAAAGCTAATGGAGAGTTTGAACCTTTTGTAAGATCAATGCTTAGAAGCATGGCAAGCGGTTTAGGGTGCAGTTTTGAAGCAATTAGTTCTGACTACTCGCAATCTAACTATAGTAGTAGCAGGTTAGCAATGTTACAGGATCGTGATCACTGGCGTACTATACAGAAGATGTTAAAGGAAACTTTTTACCAACCTATATATGAATATTGGTTAGAGATGGCTGTATTAAGTGGAACTCTTACATTACCTACATATTCAACAACACCTGATGTATACGAAAAAGTAAGATGGGTATGTAGAGGTTATAGCTATGTAGACCCACAAAAAGAGGTAGCGGCTGCTAAAGACGCAGTAAGGTGTGGATTTAAAACATTAACAGATGTAGTATCTGAAAGTGGAGGTGATATTGAAGAGTTGTTAATAGCAAGACAGACAGAACTGGCAAAACTAGATGAATTAAATATTATTACTGATACAGACCCAAGTGCTACAAATAAGAGTGGTGGCAGTCAGTTTAAACCTATTAATACTGTTGATCCTTTTGGTGATACAGATCCACCATCAGGACAAGATGCAGAAAACGTAGCGGATGGTTCAGATGGCAGTTATTAATGGCACAGAAATAGATCTTATGCCTACAAAAGGGATGAGGGATGAGGCACGCAAATACAGAAAATGGAAAGCAGAAGGCAGAGCTGGCGGTACTGATGTTGCAGCTAGAAGAGCAACACAAATACTTAGCGGTGATGAACTTTCTCCAAAAACTGTTATAGATATGGCTGCTTGGCATGCAAGACATGCTGTTGATAAAGAGGCAGAAGGTTATAGACCTAATGAGGATGGTTATCCAAGTCCTGGTAGGGTAGCTAGTGCAGCTTGGGGAGGATCAGCAGGTGAAAGTTTTTCTAGAGCAAAATCAGCTAGAATAAAAGAATTAAGAAATAATGATGCTATGCCTAAAACAAAACGTACATCAAAACGTGCAGAACCAGATGAATTAAGCGTTGGCGATTCAGTACAATGGAACGCAAGTGGTGGTACTGCAAGAGGTGTTATAGATTCTATTGAACGTGATGGAACTATAAATGTACCTAATTCTGATTTTCAAATTACTGGCACAGAAGATGACCCAGCAGCCTTAATTACTGTTTACAGAGAAAATGACGGAGAGTATGAGGCAACAGATGTAAAGGTAGGTCATAAATTCAGCACACTAACTAAGATAGATACGTTAAGAAGTGTTACAAAAGTATTAAAACGTAGTGGTGAAACATCTTTTTCTGAGAAAGAAGAAAACACATATGAATTTAGTTTTTCTAGTACATACCCTGTAGAAAGATCTTTTGGTACTGAAATCCTAAGCCATGACGAGGGTGCTATAGATTTTGGAAGGCTTAATGGAGGAGTAGCACCTGTATTATGGAATCACAATATGGATTCTGTCATTGGAATTGTTAGAAATGCATATCTTGATAAGGAAAAGAAAAAAGGTAGGGCAGTTGTTGAATTAAGCAGAAATGCTAAGGCACAGGAGGTAAAAAGAGATATAGATGATGGCATTTTATCGTCAATTAGCGTAGGTTATCGTATTTTAGAGATGGAAGAACGAGAAATAGATGGTAATAACGCATTTTTAGCTACAAGATGGGAACCGCATGAAGTAAGTGTAGTTGCATCACCTGCTGCACCAGATGTAGGGATAAGTAGAGGATTAATTGATGAAAACACTATGCCTAGTGTAGAAAAACAAGATATGATAGACAGTAAGCGTGTATACGCAGCGTCTACTGACGCACAACAGCCCAATTCTAAAAAACTATCAACTATGGAAAAAGAGCAACTTGATCTAGAAGTTGTGCGTAGTGAAGCTACAAAAAAAGCAGCTTCCGCAGAGCGTACAAGAATTAGAGAGATCAATGCAATGTGTTCTAAGCGTGGTTTTGATGACCTAGCAGAACAGTTAATCAACAATGGTTCATCTGTAGATTCATGTAGAGCAGCTATCTTAGAAAGAATAGATGCAAAGCCTGTTGAAACAGCAAAGCCTATTGAAGAACAACTATCTCCAAAAGAAAGAGAGAGATATGTAAGAGACTACAAAATTACATCTGGTTTAAAAGGTCTCCTAACAGGAGATTGGTCTAATTCTGGAAGTGGTTTTGCTAGAGAAATCTCACAACAGATTGCTAAAGATTCTCAAAGATCAAATAGCGGAAGATCATTATTTGTACCTTTTGGAGCATTAGCAAAAAGAGCTACTTATGTTACATCAGGTGCTACTACTGGCGGTAACATTGTTGCTACTGATTTAATGGCTGATGACTTCATAGAAGCACTTAGAAACAGCACAGTTATGGTTGGTTTAGGTGTACAAACATTATCAGGTTTAATTGGTGATGTTGCTATTCCTAGAAGATCAGGTGTTGCTTCAACAGGCTACTTAAGTTCTGAAACAGGTGCATTATCACAGGCTGAATCAACATTTGATCAGGTCACAATGACACCTAAAACACTTGGTACATTGTCTAAGTATTCTAGAAATATGCTTATTCAAGCAACACCAGGTATTGAAGAGCTAGTCAGATCAGACCTACAGGCTGGTATTAATGTCGGTATTGACTTAGGTATACTAAATGGTACTGGTTCATCAGGTCAGCCTACAGGTATCATGCAAACCAGTGGTATTGGTTCTGTTGCTATGGGTACAAACGGTGCTGCAATTACAGTAGAGGCATTAGTTGACCTAGAAACTGCAATTATGGAAGATAATGCAGGTGTTAACGCTGATTCTATTTCTTATGTAACTAACGCTAAAGTAATTGGTGCATTAAAGAAACTAAGAGCAGGTGGATCTAGTGCTACTGATGGTGCTTTCCTTGTTAATACTGATCTTACAGCGATTGGTAGAGGCGGTACACCATTAGCAGTTAACGGTTATCCTTTGGCAATGACAAACCAAGTACCTAGCAACCTTACAAAAGGTAGTACTAGTGGTGAGTGTTCTGCTGTTGTTATGGGTGACTTCTCACAGGCAATCTTAGGTCTATTTGGATCTGGTATAGAAATTACTGTTGGTGAAGATTCAGATGACTTTGCTAAGAACTTAACATCTGTTAAAGGTGTAGTTGCATTTGATGTTGCTGTTAGACACGCACAGTCATTTGCTGCGATCTTAGACGTAACCACATAAGTGGTTTAATATAAGGGGTGTAACAACCCCTTTTTTTTATGAAAGTTAAATGTTTAAAAAATGTTTGTGCTAGTGGCAACAGCCTAGAAGCAGGTCAAACTTATGATGTGTCAGAATCAGATGCAGAATTATTAATTTCAATGGGTAGGGCAGAAGTCTATACACCAAAACCAAAAGTAAAAAAAACAACAACTAAAAAATAAATGCCGTTTACTGAAGATGCAACAACACAAAATGTATATCTAGATGATTTTGGTGTAAGTTGTACATCAGGTGGTACTACTGCAAAAGGAATACTAGAACAACCAGATCAAATATTGGCTGGCGATATGATTATAAGTACTGAATATGAATTAATTACAAAAACATCTGATTTTGGTACTTTAGTTTCTGGCGATAGTATTACTGTTGATAGTGTTGCATATACTGTAAGAGATCTTAGAAAAGAAAATGATGGTGTTTTTTGTCGTATTAGTCTACAGAAAACATAATGACTACTAAAAGAGAAACAATATTAGCAAGAATCGCAACAGTACTTGCAGGTACTACAGGTGTATCTGATCGTATTTTCAGAAGTCGTACAACTGCATTAACAAGGGCAGAAACCCCAAGTATTATTATTGAACCGCAGAATGATGTAGTAGAACAGACAACCTCATTACCAACATTAGACCATACATTAACTGTAAGACTTAGTGTTGTTGTAAGAAGTGGTACACCACATCAAACAGCAGATCCTACTGTAGAAAATATGCATAGTAGATTAATGGCAGATTTAACCTTAAATGGTAATGCTATTGATATACAACCTGCTGATACTTCATTTGAATTTATAGATGCAGATCAATCTGGCGGTATAATCGGCTGCGAATATGATATTAGATATAGAACAAATGTAGACGATTTAAGTACATGATAGTTACATTCTTCTTATAAAGGTTTATGATATGTACATAGTGTCTATTAGGTAAATGCCAAAACTTCATAGAAAAAGATCTTTACTAGCAAAGATAGAAAGCAGTTATGGGTCAGATCCTACTGCTACAGGTTCAGCTAACTATGTTGAGGTTGTTGATTTAGAAATAGAACCAGTAGCAAGTGATGAAGTGGAACAGGAAACAATTAGACCATATGCTGGTAATTATCCTGTTTTATTAGCTAATACAAGAGTAAATGTAAGTTTTGGTGTTTTTATGGTAGGTAGTGGTGCTGCTGGAACTGCACCTAAATATGATCCAATATTAAAAGCGTGTGGTTTAGGTGCTGCTACAGTCTCATCTACATCTGTTACCTATACACCTTCTACATTAGCCTCTCAGGATAGTGTAACTCTATATGTTAACTATGACGGTGTAAGACATAAGGTAACAGGAGCTAGAGGTACTTTTTCTATAAGTTGTGCAGTAAACGAAATACCTAGAATAAATTTTGAAATGCAGGGCATATTTAATACACCTACTGATACTGCTTTACCTACTGTTACAAAATCACTTCAACCTGATCCTGTACTATTTAAAAATGGTAATACATCTAGTTTTTCTGTATTTGGTTTCTCAGCAGCCTTACAATCATGGGAATTAGATTTTGCAAATGAAGTTATATATAGAGAACTTGTAGGCGGTACAAAAGAAGCACTTATTACAGACCGTAGACCATCTGGAACTATGGTTATCGAAGCTGTTGCATTATCTGATAAAAACTTCTTTACAACAGCTACAGGCACATCTACTGGTACTAACACATGGGTACATTCTGGCGGTGCAGGTAATATTGTTACTGTATCTTGTCCACAAACTGATTTAGGACAGCCTACCTATGAAGATTCTGATGGTATAACAATGCTTAATCTTCCATTCTACGCAACACCAACAGATGCAGGGCAAGATGAGTTCTCGTTAGCTTTTACTTAGTTGCATAGTTATAGAAAAGGGTATACCCTAGAAGAGATTATAAAAAATTTATGTTTATTTTAAAAAAAGAAGCAACCTTTACGCATCCTATTGTCTTTTATACACCAGGTGATGGCGGATCACAAAATAAAGAAACATTTGACGCTGTATTTAAAATTATTCCACAATCTAGAATTAATGAGATAGGTGTTCAAGCACAAAAAAAAGAAAAAGAACTTAAAGAAGGGATTATGGATGGCACAGATATTAGTGATTTATTAATTGCAGATGAAATATTAGTAGGATGGGAGGGCATTACAGATGGAGATAAAGAAGTACCATTTACACCTGCAACAAAAAAACAAGTATTAGACATTGCTGGTTTAGCTAATTTATTAGTAACTGAATATCTAGAAGTTGTTGCACAACAGAAAACAAAAAACTAGAAGGGGCTGCATTGTTTTGGTGCGGTGATCGTATTATTGATGAAACAGATAAAGACGATGCTGTGCTATTCGATCAGCCCTTAAAAGAAAAAAAAGACGAAAGAATATTTGAAGTTTTAAAACAAAATTGGTTGGCTATTACAATTTTTGTAGATATACAGACACAATGGAGAATAGATCAAGGTGTTATTTATGGTCTTGATTACAACGCTATAAGATGGATTTTTGAATTAAAAAAAGAACAAATAAAAAAACCTTTAGAAATACTTGCTGACTTACAGGTATTAGAGGCTAAAATAGTAGAAACATTAAATAAAGAAAATAAATAATGGATCTTTCTACCTCTTATACAATTAAGGCACAGGTACAGGGACAAAACCAGATCGGTGGATTGCAGAAAAGTTTAGGTGGTTTAAAAACAAGTACTAATAATACAGCAACAGCAATGAATAAACTCAAAAGTGCAGCTAGTAATGCTTTTGGAGTTTTAAAGAATCTTGCACCTGCTATAGGTATTGCTGGTATGGGTAAATTAGTTAATGACACTTTAGATTTAGGTGATCAATTAGAAAAAATGAGCCAAAAAACAGGTCTTGCTGTTCCTGTATTAGATAAATTAAGACAAGCAGCAGATTTAGGGGGTACAGATTTTAAAACACTAAGCAAGGCATTTCCAACACTGGCTAAAAATATGCAAGATGCATCTGATGGTGTAGGTACTGCTAAAGAGGCATTTGATAGGTTAGGTGTATCTGTAACTAATAATGATGGGTCACTTAAATCGCTAGATACAATGTTTTTCGAGATAAGTGACAAGATAAAAGAAATGGATGATAGGACACTAGCTGCTGCAAATGCTTCTGAAATTTTTGGTACTGGCATGGGTTCAAAATTAATTCCTGTTATGAATCAAGGTAGTGAAGCAATACAAAGTTTAAGTACAGGGTTTACACAATTAGGTGCTGAACGTATGGCAACATTTAACGACAAATTTGCACAAATGGGAGAAAAATTTAATGTACTAAAAGTACAATTAACATCTGCTGTTTTACCTGCTTTAGAAAAATTAGTAGATATAGTAACGGTTGGAGTAGAAAAATTTGCTGCATTGCCTGGTCCTGTAAAAGGTATTGTTTTGGCTATTGGTTTGTTATTACCTTTAATAGTTACGTTAGTACCTCTATTTGCTGCAATGGTTATTTCTATAAAAGCAATAGCAGCCGTAAAATTAGGGGCAGTTTTTGCTGCTATAACACCTGCAATAGGCGGAGTAGTTACAGCAGTTGGTGGATTAGTAACTGCATTTGCACCATTTTTAGCTGCTGCTGCAATTCCTTTAGCTATAGCTGGTTTAGGTGTTTTAATTTTTAAATTCAGAGATGAAATAGGTCAAGCATTCAAAGCTGTTGGTGATTTTTTAGTTGCTTTAAAAGATAGCTTTGTAGACATTATGCAAATGATAGCTGAAACAATAAAAGAGCCGTTTAATAATTTTGTTGATTTTGTTAAAAATGTATTTAACACTGCTTTTGAAAGTATAAAAAGTGTTTTTACAAATATAGTAGATAGTATAAAAAATGCTTTTACTAATGCTATAGAAAGTATTAGAAGTGGATTTAATGCTTTACCAAGTTTTGTAAGTTCTGTTATAAGTAAAGCAACTGCACCAATAAGGTCATTTATGAGTTTTATTAGTTCTGCAATATCTAGAATACGCGAGTTCTTAAGAATGAGAGCCGCAGCGTCAAGAGAAAGTTCAAGCAGTGGTGAAGGTAGTGGTGAGAATATGGCATTAGGTGGTGTTGTAACAAGTCCTACGCTTGGGTATTTAGGGGAAGCAGGTAGTGAATATGTTATACCTGCAAGAAAAGCTGCACAATTTAGTAAAAATTATTTAGCAGGTTATCGTGGTTCTTCAGCAGTTCCAAGATTTGCAGAAGGTGGGTATGTTGCACCTAATGTAAACATTACAACAGGGGCAGTAACACAAATGGATGGCACAAATTTTGTAACTACAAAAGATTTAACAAATGCTGTACAAAGTGGAATTAGTCAAACAATAACAATATTACAATCTGATTTAAGAACTAGACGATCATTAGGACTTACATAAATGGCAGATTTTGACATACTTACTTTTTTAGAATATTACGCAGATAAATCTAGTGTTTTAGATGGTAACGGCAAAAGACTACCTACTAATGCCTACCAAAATTTCTATCAACAAGCACAAAATCAAACAGCAGATACAGGAATAAATCAAAATGTAAATTTTACATATCTTGCTTTTGATGCATCTGGTTTTGCTTCTACTGAAGCTGCAAGTATAAGCGATTTGACCATAAATTTAGCTGCAACTGCAAATATTATTGATCTTACAGATACTGCAATAGGTGGTGATCGTTTAGTAATTGCTTCTTTATATATGCAATCAATAGGTCAAGATACATTTAGTAATTCTGCTTCTCTTATTTGTAGATTTACAGGAACTATTGATAATGCAAATGTAGATGATACTACTGTTACATGGACTGTTAGCCCTGCAATATCAAAACAAAAAGCACAAGTACCATCTAGACGTGTAAGCAGTGATTTGATGGGGAGGTTTGTTGAAACATGAGCATTTTTGTTTTTGCGTATGATATTAACGCTGTATTAGAGGATGGTACAGAAGTTACAGGTGTTACAGGCTGTATACAAAATAATAAAAGAATTTATAAATTATCTGACAATACTGTTTTAACAGGAGCAAAGAAAATTAAAGAAATTAAATCAATTTTTTATACAATACCTGCACATTTCTTACCATTTATTATGTCTAAGGAGTATGTATAATGGCTCAAAAAGATGCTTTATTTACAGCTAATGCACAAAAAAAATCTCAAGTTGGTCAAGATTCACAGATTTTAGATGAAAGTTTAAGTAATTTTAAAAAGCCAAATAGTGATTTAGATATAAAACAAAAAATAGCAACTACAGGTGAAACTGTACCTATTATATTTGGTAAAAGAGCTAATAATATTGGCGGTGTTTGGATACAACCAAGTTTAATAAAAGCTGGTACAGAAAATTTTGCACAGAGATCACTCTTTGTTATATCACAAGGAGAAATTGTTAGTTCACCTACAAAATCTAGAGCATTTACAGGTACAAGAAAGCTAATTTTTTTAGATGATACATCTGTTACACTGACTCATATATATAGTACAGCATCTGCTTTAGCATCATCACCTAATTCATGTCCTTTAAGTAGTACTGGTTTGTTTTGTGGTAATGATATCTATACATATTTGACAGAATTATATAAAACATCCGCAGGTTCATATTTAAGTAATTACCCTGATCTAGGTAAAGATTATTTTAATATTAAAGAAATAACAAGAGGTACAGGTGATACATCAAATTCAACCTATGGTATGACGGTAAAAATATTTGATGCAGAGACAGGGGCAGATGTTACAAGTGGATTTTATAATAACCCTGGTCAAACATTTGGTTATAATAACGCTTTTGATAGTAACGGTCAATTTATAGGTGGAAGAACAGTAGGTACTATTGAAGATCTTGCTGCTGAACTTAATAATGGCAATCTATTCGCACCAATCAATGCTGAAACTGTTGCTGCTGGTACATATACACAACAAGACTTAAATAATTTATTAGCAATAAGTGGTGGTAGAACAAAATTTATATATAAATATACTTTTGTGTCAATTCAAAACCAAACAATTCCGAGTAACCCTGCAAGTACAGGTACATTAGATGGAATACAAGAAGAATATACAATAGGTACAAGTGCAGTTATACAGAATACATCAAACAATAATTCATCATTTGCAGATATAACTTTTTTAGTAGTATCAGGAAATTTATTTAATATACCTACTGCTGGTACATTTCCTACAGAAACAAAACAGTTATATATGTTTTATGAACAAGGTGTTAAAGTAGATTTATTTAGTGCAGGTTTATCTGGTTCTAATTATACGCAAGGTGCAAGCAATCAATTTATAGATTTAGCTTTACATTTATTTAAGTTATATAAAAAAATTGACGGTAATAATACAGCAACTATTGTTGCACCTGTTGAACTTTCTAATTTGCAAAGTTTATCTACTTTTTGTACTAATAACAGTATGTTTTTTAATGGAATAATATCTAAAGCTGTTAATATTGTTGAATTTATTACAAATACATCACCATTTTATTTTTTATCATTTTTATCTGTTGGTGGTAAATATCAATTTGCATCTATATTACCTATTACAGGAAGCAATCAAATAGATACAACCGCATTAACGCCTACAATGACATTTACAGAGGCAAATATTATACAAGCATCATTTAAAAAACAATATTTAAGCGTAGAACAAAGAAGAGAGTTTATAGCTAATTGTATATATACTGAATGTGTGCCAACATCTATTGCAAGACGTAAAACTGTTAGTGTTAGATTTTCTAGTAGTGCTTTAGATTCACCTACAGAACAGTTTGATATGAGTGATTTTTGTGCAGATGTAAATCATGCAATACTATATGCAAAATATGAATTATCAAGACGTAAACATAGTACACATAATATAAGTTTTTCTACAACGCTATTAACGACAACATTAATACCAACAAATATTATAAAACTACAATTACAAAGAAAAAACAGTGTAGGAGATGATAGAACAGAAATAGAATATTATCAAATATCTACAATTACATATGATAATGATGGTGTAAGTAATATAGAAGCCTCACATTTTCCTTTAGATTCTAATGATAAATCTGAAATATCTTTAGAGCTAACTACTGGTACTTTTACTGTTTTACAATGACAACTTTCCCATCATTAGAACCAGAAACAAGAGCTTTATTTTATGGTGACTATCCACAAAACACACATGAGGGTTTAAGTGGTGGAAATGTAAGATTTTTATTAGGTACAAAAAGAGTTATACAAAGATTAACTATTACATATGAATATTTAACAGAAGCAGAGGCACAAACATTATTAACACATTTTAACGGACAAAATGGAACTATTGTACCCTTCGATTTATCTAGTCAGGTATGGTCAGGTTATTCTACACCACCTGTTAGTAGTAGTAGTTATAAATGGAGGTATGCACAATCTTTTCAAATAAGCCTATCTTCACCAAATAGGTATAGTACATCTATAGAGCTTATAAGCGTACCTTTATAATGGCTACATTCCCTTCAATTATTCCTACAACCAGATTATATACACAGGGTGATTTTCCTAGTGCAATACAGGCTTCATCCAGTGGTGTTACAACAGGTTATAGAAGAGGCAATAGACGTATAAACCAAACACTACAGCTTACTTTTGACAACCTAACAGAAACACAAGTTAACCTTATAAGAACACATTATGATGGTCAAAATGGAAGTTTTAATATATTTTATTTATCTGCAAGTATTTGGAGTGGATATACTACACCACCTGTTGCATTAGTTTCAGATTTTGCGTGGCTATATGCAACACCGCCTACTATATCTGATGGTATTGTTAGTAAATGGAATGTAGAAGTTGAACTTGTTTCAGTACCTATAGATACAGGTGATTTAATATTAGATGGTGGTGATTCTGCAACAACTGCAAGAGAATATATAGTAAATGCCTTAACAAGTAGTACTTCACCTGCTAGAACTTATATAATAGACCCAGGTACTTCTGTTTAATTATGTCTATTACCTTAAATGCTTTACAGCAACAAAGAAGAGATACAGCGAGTAATTGGACAAGTAATAATCCTACATTATTGGCAGGTGAATGGGGTATTGAAACAGACACTAAGCGTTTTAAAATAGGTGATGGTACAACAGCATGGCAATCACTAGACTATTTGCCTATTCCAGATGCGAACAGATTATTAACAGGAAGTCTTACAGTAGGCGGTAATTTTACAGTTAATGGAAATACTACAATTATTGATTCTCAAACGCTTCAAGTCGAGGATGCAAACATTGTAATTGGCAAAGTCTCAACACCCACTGATACAACAGCAGATGGTGGTGGTATTACATTAAAAGGTGCAACAGATAAAACATTTAATTGGATTGATGCAACTGATTCATGGACATCATCAGAAAATATAGATTTAGTATCTGGCAAAGTTTTAAAAGTTAATGGTACACAAGTATTATCAGGGACGCAATATACAGGAAATTCAGCTACATCTACTACTGCTACAAATATTACAGTAGCGGATGAATCTTCTGATACATCATGCAATGTACTGTTTACAACAGGAGCAACAGGAAACCTACCACCTAAAACAGGAACTAATCTTACTTTTGATTCATCTACTGGTGCTTTGACTGCTACAAGTTTTGTTGGTGATGTTACAGGTGATGTTACAGGTAATATTACTGGAAACGTTACAGGTAATACTTCTGGCTCATCAGGTTCTTGCACAGGTAATTCTGCTACTGCTACTTCATTACAAACAGCTAGAGATATTAATGGAGTAAGTTTTGACGGTACAGCGAATATTACTGTTGCTGATTCTACAAAACTACCTTTAGCAGGTGGTACTTTAACAGGTGATTTATTATTAGATAATCAAAAAGATTTACGTTTTTTAGAAGCAGATGCTAATGGTTCTAATTATGTAGGATTCCAAGCACCTGCTAATGTGGCAAGCAATGTTTTATGGACTTTACCAGCTACAGATGCTTCTGTAAGTGGTTTTGCTTTAATATCAGACGCTTCAGGTAACTTATCATGGGGTCAGGCTGGCGGCGGCGCAAAAGGTGGAGGCGGTGAACAAATTTTTCATGAGTCAGCCAATACAATGAATAATGATTACACAATATCGTCAAATCATAATGCGGTTGTACCGTCACCTCTAACAATCAATGCTACACTTACAGTAAATAGTCCATCTGTTGTTACCTTTGTATAATGGCTCTAAGTATTGACGGAACTACTGGAATTTCTGGGGTTGACGGGTCAGCAAGTGCAGCTTCCATAGCCGGTACGGACGCAAATACGGGTTTGTCATTTGCATCTGATGCTGTCAATGTAAATACAGGTGGAAGTGCAAGACTTCAATTAACAAATAGTGGGATGACTTCTAATGTTAACACTACTATTAATAATGTTACTGGTGGTAATGGTTTTACAGTAAATTTAGCAGATGCTACTACTGACGGTGTACTTATAAATGGTGGATCTTCTCAGACTAGAACTATATTTAGACTAAAGGCTGGTAATGCTACATCTGGAAGTGCTACTAGCCTTAGACTTACAAATTCAAGTGATACAGATATTGGTCAATTAACTTTTGATAATGATGCTAGTAATGTTAAATTGATGAATAATATTCAAGGTGCTAATATTCAATTCTGGACTAGCAGCAGTCAAAACAGTAGTGGGTCATTGCAACGTGTAAACATAAGTGATCGAGGTTCTATTCAAAGTTCAGGTGACGGTGAATCAAGGCCAGCTTTTGCATTCACTAACGATACTGATTCTGGAATGTACAAGAGGGGTAATAATAATATTGGCTTCTCTACTGCTGGTGTTGGAAGATATTTTATGGGTGGCACTTCTTTAGGTCCTGTGCAAGATAATGCAAGAGATTTAGGTTCATCGTCAAATAGATGGGATGATGTACGGGCTACAAATGGAAATATACTTACTTCTGATAAAAATGAAAAAAATACAATTACTGCATCTGATTTAGGCCTTAATTTTGTAAACAAGTTGACACCTGTATCTTATAAATTTAACAAAAGCAAAGATGGTAAAGCTGGTTCAAGAACACATTATGGACTTATTGCACAAGACGTAGAAATTACACTAAGTACTATAAGTAAATCGACTACTGATTTTGCTGGTTTTTGTAAAGATACACTTACTACAGATGAAAATGATAAGCCACTTGAAACACCTGTAGATAGATATGGTTTGAGATATACAGAATTTATTGCCCCTATGATAAAAGCGATACAAGAGTTATCAGCAGAAGTAAATACATTAAAAACAAAAGTTGCTGCATTGGAGTCTGCGTAAATGAGTGGCAAAATAAAGTTAAATCCAACTTCAGGTGGTGGGTCTTTCAGCTTACAAGCACCATCATCATCTAGTAATAACAGAGTTTTAACACTACCTGATACAGCAGATGGTACTATCGCAAAAACTTCTGACATTTCTTTTACAGCTTATGCTGTTATCGCAGATCAAAAAACATCAGGAACTGATGGAGGTACATTTACTTCTGGGGCTTGGAGAACAAGAGATTTAAATACAGAGGTAACTGATGTTGATAATATAGTTTCAATAAGCAGTAATCAATTTACCTTGCAAGCTGGAACGTACTTAATAAAAGCTAGAGCAACAGGTTATGATTGTGATAGGCATCAACTTAGGATAAGAAATATAACTGATGCATCTACTGTTAGGTTTGGAATTTCTAATTTCGTTAATCAAACATATAATGTTTTTAGTACTGCTGTTGTAGTTGGCAGAACGACTATATCTGGAGCTAAAGTATTTGAGTTGCAACATCAAGCACAAAGCACAAAAACCACTTTTGGACTTGGTGTAGCATCAAATTTTACTACAGAAGTTTTTGCAGAAGTTGAAATTTACAAGGAGGCATAACTATGGCAATAAACTCAGACACAGATATTAATATAGCTTTATTGCAATTAGGAAAAAATGCTAATTGTTATAGGTTAGATCAAAATGTAGTTCCGCATAAGATTATTGAATGGGACTCTGATAATAAAGATACACAACCTACAGATGATGAACTTAATGCAGCTTATACAGCTTGGAAAACAGCAGAAGAATACAAAATTAAAAGAACTTTTAGTGGCACTACAACCTACGCACCAATAGGTGAGCAAATGGCAATGATTTACGATGATATTATTGCAGGTAAACTAGATGCAACAGGTAGTTTTGCTGCTCACAATAAAGCGGTAAAAGACGCTAACCCAAAACCTAGTTAATTATGTCAACTATTAAAGTCAACAATTTAGAATCCTCAACAGGTGGTGGTGTTGTAGCTAAAATAACTAACAGGCAGAGTAACAATTTAGTAATTAACGGAGATATGAGAATAGCCGAACGTGGTACGTCATCCACAACATCTGGATACGGTACGGTTGATAGATGGCAAGTTGCTTACGCTGGTACAGATGAAGCTATTACACAGTCACAAGTTGATGTTGCCTCTGGAACTACACCTTATTCATTAGGTTTTAGAAAAGCATTAAAAGCAACTAATGGCAACCAAACAAGTGGAGCAGATGCAAATGATTTTGTATTTATGTTTCAAAAAATTGAAGCCCAAAATTTAGATACAAGTGGGTGGCATTTTACAGATCCAAATAGTTTTGTAACTCTTTCCTTTTGGGTAAAATCAAGCGTTGCACAAAATTATTTTGGTTATTTAAAAACAGAAGATGGAACACAGCAGAGTTATGCTTTTGAAACAGGTGCATTATCAGCTGATACTTGGACTAAAATTACAAAGACGATTGCTGGCAATAGTAATTTGCATTTTGCTAATGATATTGGGACTGGCTTAGTTCTATTAATATCACCTTTCACAGGAACTACTTATACCGATAGTAGTGTTAATTTAAATCAATGGCAGGCTTATGTCTCTGGAACTAGGATGCCAGATTCTACTTCTACATGGTGGACAACAAATGATTCAACATTTGAGCTTACGGGAGTTCAATTAGAAGTTTCAGACCATGCCACCGACTTCCAATTTAAAACACCTTCTCAAGAACTTTCATTATGTCAAAGGTATTTTTATCTTCTTGCAAGACAAACTGGTTCTGCTGGTGCTGATGAAACGTCTTTACTGAATATGGCTCAATATACTGGCACTCAAGCCTATGGAAATGTTCATTTTCCTTGCAGTATGAGAACTGCCCCTGATTTAATACAAACCAGTGGAACAGATTTCTTTCGTGGTTTTGCTGATGCCACTCAAACTTCATTTAATACTTTTACTTTAATTAAAGCGAATACAAATTGTGCTGAAATTAGGGCTGATGGTCACAGTGCTTCTGGTGGTGAAGCTATTTTTGTAAGGACAAATGCAAATACTGCAAGTGTAGCTTTTTCTGCGGAGTTATAACTATGGCCTTTCCAACAGACCCTATTTACAAATTTTATAAAGATTCTTTAAATAATGAAGTTGTGATTGTAAGAAAATCATGCGGAGGAGGTGTTTTTATAGATATACAATTTAATCCGGAAAGTTCGCATTATCTTGAGTATTTAGAATGGGCAAAGACTAATACAGCCGAAGCTGCTGATTAATTAACCTTTTCCATTTGCCTAGTCATATAGCTTGTTATTAAATATAAAGGAGTAATAGTAGGAATAATTATTAAAAAAGATATAATAAGACTATGAGAAATTGCTTTTAGTATTGCTTCTTTTATCATGCAAAAAATAATTAACGCAATAGCCTGTATTACATTTGTGTTAACACTAGGCTCTATTACTACAGTTTACTTTGGTTATAAGTACATAACAAGTCCTAAAGGACAGGAAAAAATTAAAAAACAGATAATAAATGAATTAACAGGTAATATGCCTAATTTAATAAATAAAGAATTACCAGAATTTACACAACCTGCATTGCCTAAAAAACCTGCTGTAACCTTATGATATTTGGCTTTGTAAAAAAATTAATTAAATACTATATAGATAAAATTGTGTCTTGGCTTAGAATAAAAAAACTACAACTTGAGCTAGATAATGAGATAAAAAAATATCATGATGACTTAGATTTAAAAGTAAAAAAACCTAAAATAATTAAAAAAGGAAAATTTGGAGAAGATGGCTATACAATTTCCATAGGTGATGTAGATAAAGATGCCTGAGATAAATATTATACCTAGTTCAGTAATACCACGCATACCTGCAATAAAAATACCTGTAGAGCAATCTTTACCTAATACAAGACATATAACAAGAACACTACCACCAACACTTTCAATGCCTTGTGTAACCCTTAGAAATGATGGTACAAAAAACACTCAATTATTTACTGATGACCCTAGTGGTAACAGGTTAGTATGTCCTTTGCCTTATTATGTGCCATTACAGTATGACAAGAAAAAAATATTACTTGTAGAAGAAGCAAAACCACCTACAAATGTAGAACAACCCGAAACTGATGTAGAAGAGCCAGAAGTACCTAAAATACCAGAAGAAGATAAAACAGAGTGTCCTGATCCTAAAAAAAATAATCCTAGAATAGGTGATTTAAATGCAAAAGGTACAGAAAAAGTAACTGGTTTTGTATGGGTAGAAGAAACTAAAGAATGTGTAATACAGTGGACACCTACAACAGCAGTTGAAAAGTATTTACCATCTATAAATACAGTATCTACAACTTTTGCTATAACAGTAGTCGCAACAACCGCAGCAACCTTAACACCATTGCTAAATAGAGTTCTAAAACCATTATTTAAGCAGCTTATAGGAAGAATAAAAAAACTATTTGGCAAAAAAGGTACAAAGTTTGAAGGAAAAAAGCCTATTAAGAGTAAATTAAGCAAAAAAAGCTAATATAAAAGTAAGGCTTGCATAATGTAGGGGTATACCCCATACTGTATGTAACTATTGTTCTTTATTACTTTACTGCTATGTCATTTGAAGAAGAACTAGAACAAATTGATAGAGAAGAGTGGTTATCTAGATTTGATGATCGGCAAGTAATGATGGCTGCAAGAATGTTTTTAGAATGGCTTTATCATTTACCTGACGATTGGCAACCAAAGGAGTATACAGAATTTACATTTTAATTATGAACGCACAACCAGAACAATTACTAAGACAGCTAAAAGTACTGCAATTACAAAAAAAGGAAATAGATATGCAGATAACAGAGAAAAAAATGGTATTAGAAAAGTACTATCTAGAAGGTATTATTATGAGTAGTTTTAGTATTGATGGTGTAAAAGTTACAAGAAAACGCAAACCTGAGAAGTGGGAATATAGTAATACTACAAATCAATTTAGGAAAGATATGATAAATGCCATTGAAGATAAAGAACAACAGGAAAGAGAAGAAGGAATTGCAATTAAATTAGAAACTGGTTATACATGGGCTATGAGATGAAAACAACAGAAAGAGTAGAACAGGCATTTAAAAGAGTAAAAGAGTTACTTATGTTGGTAAAATATTGGACAGAAGGTAATAAAAATACTGATGTATTAGCTAAGGAACTGAAAGATAGAAAGAAAGAGTTAGTAAAAGATTTATATGTACAGTTAGCAGCATTAGACGACAGGTTTATGTTTACGCATAAATCAGAATTTAAAACAAAAGAATATATAGTGCAGTATGACAATATAAAAAAACAGATACAAGACTTAGAAAAATGACTAATAAAGCAAAAGAAAAAGGCGATAGGGCAGAACGTGAAGCCTGTATTTATTTAACAGCAGCAACAGGTCATACAGTTGAACGTAGATTTGGGGCAGGTCAAGATAAAGACAAAGGCGATCTTGTTGGTATTCCTGATACTGTTGTACAGGTTTGTGATTTACAAAATAAAAGCGACGCTTGTTTAAGAAAGCCTAGAGAAGCAGAACAGCAAAGAATCAACGCTAATGCTAAACATGCTATTACTATGGTTAGGTTTAATAAGAGACCAGGGTGCAAAGAAGGTGATAACTGGCGTGTTGTTATGTCTATCGAACAGTATGCAAGACTAATAAATGATATTAAATGATTACAAAGTAAAAAGTATTGCATTTAATGAATGTAAAGAATGGTTTTTACGTAAACATTATTTAAAAAGACTTGCTTCATTTACATATATTTTTGGTTTATATAAACTCAATTATTTAGTAGGTGTTTGTAGTTATGGAAGGCCAGTTTCACATAGCCTTGTCAAGGGTTCATTTAAAGGTCATTATCAAAATAATTTTTTAGAGCTTAATAGATTAGTAATTAATGAGAATTTAGAGAAAAATTGTTTATCTTATTTTTTATCAAAGACTTTAAAAATGTTACCAAAACCAACAGTTGTTGTAAGTTATGCAGATACATCTTTAGGTCATCATGGTTATATTTATCAGGCTACTAATTGGATATATACAGGTTTATCTGCAAAGAGAAAAGACTATAAAATTAAAGGAATGAATTTACATAGTGCTAGTCTTTTAGACAGAGAAGGTCGAAACATAGGAAAAGGTAAAATAAAACTAATTAAAGAAAAATTTGGTAATGATTTATATACAGAAGCAAGACCAAGAAAACATAGATATTTTTATTTATTAGGTGATAAAAAAACAAAAAAACAAATGATAAAAAATCTATCCTATAAAATTCAATCTTATCCAAAAGGTAATAATAATAAATATGATGCAACTTATGAACCAACTGTACAAGGAATATTATTTTAATACTTGACAGGGGTATACCCTTGTTATATACTAAAAGAGTACACAACACCGAGAGGTTTTCCAATGAAAGCAGGACACTATTACAACCAAGCTCTAAAAGCTCATGAAATCTTAAACAAATATCACACAAAAATGTTTGACTTAGGTGGGGAAGAATCTGAGCATTGGTCTGATGAATTAAACCACCAAGAAAGAGTATTAAATCAATCTCTTAATTGGGGTAAAGATGATGAGCTTTTTACTGAAGCTGCTGAGTTTGATACAAGGCTCGCAAGAGTTGACGATCACATAAAAGAATATCTATCCGACATTAGATATTTAAAAGGTCGTATTAAAGAACTCAAAGCAACTAAGGAAAGAGTACAGCAAGAAAAAAAAGATTATCTTATAGAAAATAATATGGACTATAAGACTATTGATGAAAGACTTGCTAGTGAGTACCCAGAGTTTGTGGAGGTAGCATAATGCAAAACTTTCTAATGATACTTGCTGCTACAGGGTTGTTTTATACAGCCTTTAATTCAGCCTTATACGATATGACTCTCTCAGCATGTGAGAACAAATTAACTAACTACGAACTAGCTTGTAAGGAGGTAAACAAATGAAAATAACAATCAAAGATATAAAAAATTTGCATTATTTCTTTCCAAGATATACAAGATATTCTTATTGGATAGATCATGATTATGTTGAAAAAAATACTAAACATACTTATCATTTTGAACCATTTTATAAAACAAGAATTGACGCTTATAAATATAAAAGTATAATCTCAGTTCCAAATTGTTATAATCAATTTTTGAAATATAAAAGGCTACCTTCTATGAAAAAAGCATATATGAAGTCATTTTATTTACCTGCTGTCAAAAAAGGTTGGGTAAAATTTAACTTAGGTTTATATGATTACTTAGGAGAAAATTAAATATAGTAATTAATAGTCCTAGATATGACTATAAAAGGTCTAAACATATCCGTTAAGGATTTACACATTCACTCCGTTAAGGTATTTTATTATGGCACTTAATAGCTATCAAGTCACAGTTCATGGAACTGCTGGACTTCTTTGTTCAAACGTACAAAACTCTGATCCTTTAGGTGAAGGAGCAAAACAAAAAGCATTTTTTTCTAGTAAGAAAAAGAAAAACGATGAAGATCATTTATGCCTTAGAGCATTAGATTGGGTTTTTTCTGGATATTGGAAAAAAGAAGGTAAGGTTAAAGTTAACGAAACTAAAAACTCTATTGAGTTTGATGGATTTTCTGATCCATATATGCCAGGTGCTAACTTCTTGCGTTGTCTTAGAAACGCTGCTACTAAATGGAAGTTAGGTAAAGATGTTTTACGTTCTGTTGTTGTCACTAATGATCCAATAATTGAATATGAAGGGTCAAAAGATGCTTTAGAAATGTACACAAAAGATCAAAGCTATTTTTCTAATACAGCATTTACATCAAGAGGTGTTTGGGTTCAAAGGTTGTTATTCCCAGATTGGAAATGTACTTTTGAACTAATGGTTGATGATGAGATATTAAGTGTATCTCAATTAAATAGAATCATTACTATGGCTGGTAAAGCTGAAGGATTAGGTACATGGAGGCCTAGATTTGGTAGATTCTCTGCATCTGAACTAGTGGAGATGGCTGACTAATGCCAAATCCAAGAATAGATGGCATTGATTGGAGATCACTTCAAAAAGGAGATGTCATCCCAGAAGAACATATCCTTGATTATTGGAATACTTGTTTTCCAGATAGCGAATGGGATAAGTTCAGCATGGTTACTGTTAAAGCTAACATCGAAAAACTTCGTGAAGGTATTAACAGACCTATTATTCTCAAAGAGGTAAAAGGAACTCTGGTTGTGCTTACTGATAAAGAGGCTGTTGATTATTCAGCAGCCCAAGCCAATGCTGGTATCAAAAAACATCGTAGGCATACTCGTAGACTATTTACTCACATAGATTCTTCTAAATTAGATCAAGCTAAGAAACGTGATTTAGAAACTAAACAGATTCATCATGCGTTCATAGCTTCTGCTGCTGATGGTGCTAGAAAAGAATCTTTGCAACTGCAAAGAAAAGGAGAGAGATTACCTAAATCTTTGATTGAAAAATCAGACTTTAAGAAATCTTCTTAGCAACTTACTTTAAATCCGTTCTATCCCATACATTTCTCTTTACCTCGGTTTAATTTAACGTCACTCACTTCAATCGTTATGGGTGTTACGATAAACCCTTCTCAACATCTCTTGTAGGTGCAAGAACCAAAGAGATGA
>VTLG01012325.1_pt1 | contig 25106 bp, 34 predicted proteins | sample 4694571 | NCBI WGS metagenome assembly VTLG01 (sample SAMN12604809, study PRJNA352737) | marine metagenome | biome: ENVO:00000447; feature: ENVO:00000209|ENVO:00000569|ENVO:01000036; material: ENVO:00002151; isolation source: viral sequences binned using virsorter ...
ATTTCATAATAGTGAAATTGTTAAATAGCGTTTGTAATCAATGGGCAAAATATATTTGCACAATCTCATTCTAATAGCTTGACCCTCGATTGTAAATAGCCTAAAATGAAAAAACCTCCGAAGTCTGTCGATTACCAGAACAGAAATCAGAGGTTTTCACTTATCCTAATAGAATGATACATGACAATTATTAGTTTCGTCAAGACTCTCCCTGAGAATCTAGTTTATGCACCTATCTATAAAAAAGATGCACTAATGAAATCAGGCCGTAAGGCTACAGGTAAAAACCCATTAGAAGAATCATGGGAAAGAGATTTTGATAAGCATGATGTAGAACTTGCGATTGAAAAGAATCCTGATTTACAAGCTATCGGACTTTATACAGGTATTAGAGGAAAAGGTATTGTAATCCTTGATATTGATAAAGACCATGCAGTATTAAAAAGAAAATGGTCTGAAACACTTATAGGTGCTCCTAAGATCACTTCTACTAAGAAAGATGCAGCAAAGTATATCTTTAGCGTTCCAGAAGCTCTATGGGGTGAAGTGAAGGGTCATGGGCTTCGTAAAGAAGAAGGTGGTAACTATGAAATACTTTGGGGAAGAAGGCAGGGGGTTATCTTCGGTGCTTACCCAGGTGGACATAGTTCAGAAGAAGGATTCTATACATTAACTGGTGATCTTTCAAAGATTCCTGTAGCTCCTGCTTGGTTACTAGCTGAGATGAAAGCTCCTCCAAAACCAGTACAAAATAAAAAAGATTTAGATTTTAGTGACAGGACAGAGGACGAAATAGCTCAGATCATTCACGATTGTCTATCAGTTATTTCTCATCAGGGTTTAGGTAGTAGAGAACATTGGGTCAGAGTTGGAATGGCTATCCACTCTGCTTTACCTAATGATCTTGGTTTATCTCTATGGTCATTCTGGTCTGCTCAAGATCCTGACTTTGCTGCTGAATGGGAAGATGCAGGAGATTATGATACTCCCTGCACAACTGCTTGGTATTCATTTAAAAGTGGTGGCATTGGACTAGGTACTCTTATATGGCTCGCTGATCGTGAAGATCCTGAAAGACATAGATTCTCTCCTGAAAATAAAAAGATCGTTAAAGAAGCTGAAGAAAAGAAAGTTCAGGAGGTTAGAACATCAACTCTTGATTTTGGTGATGTAATTAAACGTGCCAAAAATATTCTTGAGTTAGATAATCCTGCTGAGATGAACTACAAGTTAAATACTTTGGCATTGAAAGCTGGTTATAGAGATCAATCATCTTTAGAAAAACTTATTGTCGATCAAATTCAATATGAAAGCCAAAAAGGTATTCTTGATATAGCTGATCTTTTTGCATTAGATATTCAGAGGGAATACTTGATACCTGATATTCTTCCTACTCCTTCAGTTGTTCTTATATATGGTGCTGGTGGAGATGGTAAATCTATGAGTGCTTGGACTATGGCAAAACATATTGCCACTGGAGATCCTTTCCTAGTTAGAGGTAGCAAAGTTCCTGTAGATCAGGGTAATGTTTTGCTATTGAATGGCGATCAACCACTATCCCAACTAAAAGAACAGTTAGAAGAAGTTAACTTTCCTATCGAAAGCAACGTAAAAATTCAGACTGATTGGCAGTTACAAAGATATGCTCAGTTTATTAAGTTAATGCAAACCTATACGCCAAAGCTAGTTGTTATTGACTCGTTAATTGGCTGTAGCGGTGGTAGAGCTTTTGATGAAAACAAATCAGATTTTGCTCAACCTTTATATTGGCTAACCAGAAATAATGGAGTTCTCTTTCCAAGAACAACTATCCTTATAATTCATCACGCTAATAAGAATGGTGGATTTAGGGGAACATCAGCTATTAGAGATGCTGTTGATGAGACTTGGAAGTTATCTAAACCGACCCAAGAACAAATTAATAAGGTAGGTCGTAATAGCAGATTTATTACTATCGAAAAATCTAGGTCTGGAAGAATGGGTACTCAAATGATAATGAAGATGAAAGATGATCTTACCTTTGCTATCGCTGATTACACTCCTGAAGTTTCTGCTGATTCTGGATCTCCTACAACTGTTCAAGATAAAGTTCTTCAGAAGTTAAGAAAGATTCATCCAGAAACTTATAGCATAAATCAAATGATTCACGATCCAATGGTTGATGGTAAAGATGCTGCGATAAGAAAATCGTTCCAGAGATTACTTAAAAAAGGTCTTATTGAAGTGTGTGTTGATGCCTTTGAAGATGATAATTCTACTAAGTCTTATAGAGCAGTCCTCGCACGGGGAGAGGGTGCATATCTTGTCCCATTAGAAGAATCCTAGTCGTACCAATAGATTTCAGTGGGACAACTGTGTGAGACAAAATAGATTGTCCCATTGTTTTTGGAACGTAGGACAACTTTACTTGTCCCATACCCTTGTCCCACACCAAATCAATGTTGTGGAGCGTGATTATAAAGAATGGGACAATTTAAGCCACTCTCCCCAGGAAAAACACTCTTTAACATTAATAAAGTATCAATGTATCGAATTTGTGATAACATTGGTTAAAAAGATATTCATGGCTGAAGCTGGCAAGAAACCTCACGGAAACAAAAAGTATTACCACGTTCTCATAGATATAAACAGAGGTGAATTATTTGATGAATATATTCGTACGAAATTAAAAATTAAACCTACCTCTTGGATAAGAGATGTAGTCTATAAATTTTTACAAGACAAGATTGATAAAGAAGTGTATGATGAAGCATTGAAAAAAGATCAGGAAAACTGGAATAGAGCAATTCAAAACCGATTACAAGGTAGAGCACTTTCTAGGATTCTTAATTCAATCAAGAAAAAAAATGAGTGATTCTAAAAAATTAAGAAAATTAAAAGAGATAAGACGTAAAGATTTAGAAAAAAATCTTTTAGATATAGAACTAAAAGGTTATGACCACTATGTATTTATTAACGAAAGAAATAAAGCTCAAGTTGTTACAGAACAAGGAAGATGGGTAGCAGAACATATTCGTACGGCAATTTTAAAGTTTAATTTTGAGATTGATAAGACTAACTCTATGGTAGTGAAAGATTTTGAAAAGAAATATCTTAATGAATACGAAAAAACTTTTTCAAAGGATGTTTAGGTTTAGATTTTTCTTTTCTCATCTCTGCTACAACACGATTAGCTTCTAACTCTATAAGTCTGTTTAGTAACGAAGCCATAAAAATATCTTGGTCAAACTTCTTTCTAATAAGATGAGTACAATATCTTTTTAAACCATCCAAATCATTAGTATTCATAATTTCTCGACATTGCATTTCAACCTCTAATTGCATCTCCATAGGTGCTGGTTCTATATCAATGTTGAGAAATTTAGTTATTTTCATTGGAGATTTGTAGATGATCCTGGGAACATTCTTGCTTCAATAAAAGCAACTGCTTGATCGTCTATTGTATTGTCTGTTTGTTTAGCTATTGCCTTTAACAGATCTACTATTAACCTCTTCATTGCTTTTGATTTGATAAATACAAGAAGAATAGGTTTTAGAATTTTTACCATCGTTTTTATGTGTTACTTCCCAAACATAGCTCCTTTGCTAGTATTAGACAAGAATCTTAACTTTTATGGCTGAAGAGAAAGAAGAAAAGGAAGGTATTGAATGGGGTGAAATCTTTGGTCACGCTATCCGATTTCTGATTTTGACTTGGAGTTTATCAATGATGACTCTTGGATACATGGGTCGGGTAAGAATTGATGGAGCGTTTACGGCTGGACTCGTCAGTGGGGTGCTCGGAAGCTATGGAATCTCAGTAGGAAACAAGAAAAGTGGCACAGGTAACAGCAATGGTCCTAAAATAATAGATAATAGTAAAAACAAAGTAGGAATCAAATGAAAAAACTGTTTGCTTTACTTCTATTCTTACCAACGGCTGCTTTTGCCGACATAAAACAAGAATTTGTGACATCTGCCCAGATCACGGTAGATATGCCTTATGTAGTAACTAATAAAGTAGGAACTACATATAGTCTTAGCGGAAACAACATCACACCATCTGTAACTGTAGGAGATACCACAACATCAGGAAAGATTGGTGGCATTAATGTTGGCTCGTTATCTAATGGCGTTCCAGCGATGGTTCAAACAGATACTACAGTAACAACATCGGGATCTGCCTTCAGCAAAACAGAATCCGTAATAATGGGTGACGCTACACCATCTGCTGTAACTCCTAGTTCGGGTATTGCAGCATTACCAGTATTAGGTGGACAAACTACCATTGGATCAGGCGGTACTGCTGGATCTCTCGCTTTAACGTCATTGAGTTCTGGAGTCCATACCTGTACCGCAGGTGGATCGGGTACATCTTGTATAGGATCTACTAAAGTCACTATTACGATTGACTAGACTTTGGCTGCTGGTTTTATTAGCATTACCTATAAGAACACTTGCTGTTCCTGTAGTACCTCAATTTCGCAGTGGAACTTCTCAAACTTCAAGCACATCAGAACAAGTAGTAAATGAAGTCATCACAAGCCACCAATACCGCACAGGATATTCATATTCAGCATCAGGACATAATATCAAATCTGAAACAGGATATATCAACCCTACTCCTACGACTACGAACCAGCAAACAGTTGGGGGAGTAAATTTTAATTGGACATCACCAAACTTAGAAGCTATACCTCGTTGGTCAATCGTAAACAATGGAGCAGCTTTTTCACTGCAAGAAACATTAATAACTCCAGGATTAGACACAGTAACCACAATAACAAGACAAATAAATACAAGCACAACTACAGAAACTACAACTACCTTTGGGCAATAGCCCTATTTCTCTGCCCTACAAAAGTTATTGCCTCGACAACGGTTGCATCTCCAAATTCCACAGCACAAGGGGTTGTTAACAATAATGCTACCATGATAGCCCCGTCAAGTATGCCCAGTTTTAGAATGAGTCAGGGCATAGTCTGTGCCTCTCCTAGTCTCACGATCACTCCTTATGTAACAGATGCTTGGTCATTTAACAGGCCAATAGAACAGGTTGCTAGACAAAACATATATGACGAAGATACTGGAGAGGTAAAATATGTTCAAGAGACTCCAAGATTTGAAAAAGATAATTACAATTTGAACTATGGTATCTCTGCCCAGATAAATATTCCACTAGGAAAATCACCAGCACTTTGCCATGAAGCGACCCAAGTAAATATCGAAGCTCAAAGATTATTGATAAAGAAAACTAAAATGGAAATTAGTCTCTATCGTTTGGAAATGTGTGCAAAGATGGCAAAAACTGGAGTTACTTTCAAGCCTAATACTCCTAGTGCTATTACTTGTGAAGATATTGTTGTTAACATTCCACCAAACCAAGTAATCCCTCATAAACATGAATTTAAATCTAGTTTTCAGGATTCTTTTGACTCTTCTTTTTAGTTAATTTCGTCACTGCTTGCTTTACGATAGGCCGTACAAGTTGAAGTACAAATGGTGCAGAAGCACCAACCAAAGCAAGGCTAAAAACCCCAACAAACTGTGGAGCAGACGGAATGTATTGATCTTTCCATTCAACTGCTTCATACAGAGTTATACACTCACTACCATCTTGACTTCTTTCATGTCCAATAACACGTTCTAACTTTTTATCGTTACGAAAATCGCCTACTCTTTGATCTTTCTTGCCAGGACAGGGAGGAAAATCTGGTGGGGGTGGTTCAGGTAAATCAGGAATCTTTGGCTGCTCTGTTTCTGGGAAGGGCGGTGGTTCATTATTGACAAGCGGTTCTTCTGTAATGACCATATTTTCAGGTGTATAGTCAAGAGGTACAAAGCTAGGAAACGGAAAATCACACGTTGTAAATACTCCATTTGGATCTTCCAGCAATAAATTACGATTACCAGTATTTTTTATATCACGATGTTGATAGGCACAACCAGGAACATCAATATCTGGTGGCTTTGTAATACTTAGATAATGAGGAGCATATATTTCTGGAACGTCTGGAATGTATATCTCAGGAATATTTATATCAGGTATATCAATCGTAGGCATCTCTAGGAAGGTAGACTTCTACAAAAGAATTACATTTAGGACAAGAAAGATTAGTAACCATGCTGTATTCTCCAGACATTATTGGATGATCGTCACCATCTAAACTATGATCTCCACCCCAGATCAGTTCAGTTTTACAATGCCAACAATTCATTTGATAATTGGCATAGATGGACCCGTCATTTTAGGTAATCCTTGATCTAATAATTTAGGCATCATTCCTTGAACATTACCAAGAATCTCATTCATAACTCTTGATTTAAACTGTTCTGAAGTTACATACTTGTAACCAAAGTACGCTCCACCACTCATGGAAGCTACCATTACAAATGAGATGATACTCAAAACATTAGCTATTTTTTGAAACATGATTAAAGAAGCATTAATTAAGGCTTTAGCACCTATTTCTTTGATGGTGCTTTTTCTGATTGTTGGCCTAGCTCCACTGTACCTGATTGCTGGCTTAATGACTCGTTCTTTTTCAACAGTATCTCCCCGAACTGAATACCGCCCTCAACCATTGAAATAATTTTAGTTTCTTGGTCAACAACAGCTTGTGCTTGTTCTAATCTTTCTTTATGAGTTTTAAGCTCTTCTTTCCACTCAAGAATTTGCTTTTCAGTAATACTTTCCATTGTTTTTCTTAAACTATAGCCCAAACAGCACCAGAAGGCACTGTAACTGTAACTCCGTTATTGATAGTAGGATCAACAGCTATTGCATTGTAATCAGTAGTAAGCGTGTGAGAGGTAGCTATCGCAGCTTTCAGTTCAAGTATTCCGTTTACAATAGAATGAACACCATTAGTACTCGATCCATAACTAGTTGTTTCTAATCTGCGACTTCCATCATGGTAGAGCTTTGTGGCTCCTCCATGTATAAATTGAGCTAAATACTCGTTATCGGTTACGTTATATAAATTAATTTCACTAGCTGTGTTTTGTATTGTTAAAGCACCAGAACTATGAGTATTTTTTATAACAGATGAAGACCCATTATGAAAGATTTGTAAGTCGTGGTTATTTCCAAAAGTTGCGTATGTATTGTCATAGTGCTGGAATTTTTGGGCAAGTGGATCGTAAAGTGCTCTGACTGTACCACCTTCAGTTTTAAAATAAAATCTGCCACGGTGATCGGTACCACCTGCATCTGTACCAAGAATTTGAACGCCACCCGTAGTCGTACTTAAACGTAACGTACCATTTTGATATAAGTCTACGGCTCCTCCTTTTACAAAGGTTGCCATACTTGAGGTATTATCCCCATTGCTGATAGTTACTCCAGAACCAGCAGCCATTAAACGTAAATAACCAGTGTCATTATGAATTATGCTGTGTCCACTCTCATGGTATAACTCTAAATCATCACTATCTCCTAGTTTAATTTTTGCATCATCTGGTAAATCTATATGACTTGTAGCTGTTATAACTCCTGTTACATCAATACCTGCACTACTTGTCTCTAACTTATTATTTCCATTGTGAAAAAGAGCAAAACTTCCACCAGCCGTTCCAAGTGCCATCTGTGCTCCACCGCCATTAGGTTGTAAAGCAACATATGTTCCACGAATCCTTACCTCTGTTGAAGAATCAATAAAGTTAACATTACTTGAGTGATAAATTTCTAAATCATCGCCTGTTCCGATTTTTACTTTTGCATCATCAGGTAAATCTATATGACTTGTCGCTGTTATAACTCCTGTTATATCAATACCAGAATTTGTTATTTTGGCACGTTCAGTGTTAGCAGTAGAAAAAGCTAATTGATTATCTGCTGGTCTATATATTGCTGCTGCTGTTGTAGGTGTTGATATTGACCCAGAAAAATCAATATAAGTACTATTCATATTTAAATTAGTACCACTTATACTTGTCGTTCCTGACGAATTTATTGTTAACCTATCTGCACTATTAGTATCATCTCTTAATTTTAAAACACCACTTTGCACTCTTATCCTAAAATCACTATTTGCGGCTGAGTCAGTAAATATTAAACTAGGAGAATTGTCTGTAATATTTACACTTGCAGCACCAAAGTTTCCTGTTGTAGTTATATCTCCAGTTGCAGTAATAGCTCCTGTAATAGAAACGGTATTAAACTCTGAATTATTATTGATTCTTAAAATAGTATCGTTGCTGTGAGAAAGTGCGGTTTTACTATTAAAAGCTATACCCCTATTCGCATTTGTAGACGATCCAGTAAAATTAAGAGAGTCTTGATTATCCCCAGTAATATTTGCTGCAAAACAACTTAGAGATGAAGTTGTTGCTATTGCTTGGCTTCCAAAATCGGGAGAAATTTTTGACCCTGCTATTGCTGCACTACCAGAAACTTTTGCATTTGTAATTACACCACTATCAATAGTAAAAGTTCCACCATCATTGCTGACAGTAATATCTCCCTTATCTCCGTCATCAATACCACCAGCTACTTTTGCTATAGAACCATCATCTTTTTTAAGAAATATCTCGCCTGTATCGGTTCTAACGGCTGGTTCGCCTAAAACTAGATCACTTGCTCCAGGATCGCTACCTGATGCTCTTTTTAATCTTATTTGATTTGCCATGAGCTATTACCTCCACAAGATTTAATAGCTACCACCATCTATATTGAAACTTGATACACTTTCGTTTTCAAGGAATGTAACAAGGTCAGACAGGGCAACCTGTTTCATCGTTCCAGCATCATTACAAACAAACCTATCTGCTGCTGCTAAAGTTGTTGATGTAGCTGAAGTACCACCATCCATCAAATTCAATTCTGCGGTGGTTGAGGTAATTCCATCAAGCACGTTCAATTCAGATGCAGTAGAAGTAACACTTGTTAATTTACTTACAGGTAAAGTTCCTGTTATAGAACTAGCAGCAAGATCAATAGCAATTTCAGTAGATTCAATAACAAGTCCACCATTAGCTTTTAGATCAACAGAAAGCGTATTACCAGATTTATCTAAACCATCACCTGCTGTAATCTGACCAGCACCAGAAAATTGAGCAATAGTAAGGTTATTAGTTCCAACAACAGCAGATCCTTTGTTAGAAGTACAAACAAATCCATTGTCAGCATTGACAGTTCCCTGCTCAACAAAGGTAAAGAATCCAGCAGCGTCAGCACCAGTAGCTAAATCATCTGCTCTAGCTGGTGACGATCCAACGACATAAATACCGTTTTGACTTGCAGTGGATTGATCTTTTACAAGAACTCTATCGTTAGTTGAAAGAGTAACGCCATCTAAAGTGTCACCATTATTAAGTGCAGTAGATATTGTAATATTTCCTATTGTTGCAGCTACACATGAGTCTTTAACATCAAGTCCTTGAGAAGTAGCTTCTACAAAACCTTTAGTAGCAGCATCTTGTGTATTAACTGGATCGGCTACGTTAGTGATTGTTTGACTATTTAGTGAAACTGAACCTGTTGGTGCAGCCATTTGATCTAATCTATTTGCTCTTACTCCTGTATCAAAATCACTTATTTTTGTATGAGCTAACGAAGGTACATCAGCAGCTACCATAGCTCTGAATGTTGCAGCACCGTTACTACCATTTGGTGCAGCTAAAAATGTATTTTGTGTTCTACTCGTAAATAAGTCTGCAAAACTACCAGAACCACCAATCGCTTCAATAGTTGTAGCTGATCCACCAGATCCACCCGTTCCAACGCCAATAAAAAGTTTCTTACTACCTTCAGCAAAGGCTAATTCAGCATTTTCTAAACTACCTGGTGCTGATGATCCTGTGGATCGTTTAATCCTAATTGTGTTAGCCATTTTTAAAAGTTACCCCCATCAACAAGTGTAAGTTTGGTAGTTGTTGCATCTGCTTTAAATGTACCACTAGATGAGTCGAAAAACACTACTGATCCATCTACTTTACTTGAATCATTCAAAGTAGTACCAGAAGATGAAAAGGTTGGGCCTTGTGGACCTTGCGTTGCAACAGTTACAACGGTTGCATCACCCTCATTTACTGTAACAGTGTTTTTTGTGGTGCTTACATTTACAGTGGTCATGCTGTGTAGCCCTCAGATACAAATATATTACCCTCCAAATAATATTCTTTCAATCCACTTGGATTAGTGAGTAATACGTCATATTTTAAAATATTAGGACTAAAAGTTGCGGTTTGTGTGTCTGTTAAAGACATATCAAAAATACCTGAACTTCTATTTGTATAAGCTATTGTAAAGTCTGCATATTTTGTTGTTCTTGTTTCTTCCCAAACTTGTGCCTCAATGGTAAACCCTGTTAAGTTGATTGCATTATTACTAGAATCTTTCAATGTTATATTTACACTATGATCCGATCTTCTTTGAACGGTCATATTGTATGTTCCAGGCGTTATTGCCATTATTCAGCAGACTCCGCAGTATTACCTTCAGCTACCCATTCAAGGTATTCTTGATACATAGTATTGTTAGGATCAAATGGTATAGACCAAACATGAACATCATCTTCATATTTATTAATCGCTCGAGCTACTTCTCCATAAGTATTTTTAAATTGTTTGTAAGTTATTTTCATAGTTTAAATCTCCGCATCAGCAGTTATAAGCCCTAAATGAGAACCACTTGGTTCATGGCAATACACCCTATAAGCAGTTAAACCAGTAAAACCACCAAGTTGGCATGACATCATTAACCTATCAAATTCATAGCCATCACTTGATGGAGTGGAAGTAGTATTAGAACCCACTGAAACCATATCTCCAACATTAATATTACCACTACCTCCTTTTCCTACGGAGGGTTCTGATCTCATTTCACACATTAAAGGACAATTCATTCTAACCGTATTACCATTAACACCAGTTGCAGAAGCCGATCTTAACACTTGAAAATATCTTTGACATAACCTTCGATCCTCGTCAAATGATTTATGTTGAAAGTCTGTTGCCACATCGCCTAATTCTAGCTGAACTCCTGTAAGTTCAAATGTTGCGTCATTTGTTGTGTACCATGACGTTCCATCTACCACTCCATAAGTAGATGCAGATGATGTTTGCCAAGCATCAAGAGTATTAGCACTATTTGTATGCTCGGTTCCTATATAAGGAAACCAAAATATTACAAATCCCAAATTAACATTATTATCAAAAGTTAAATTAGAATTTCCTGGAATTGTTTTTGTAACTTTAGTCCAAGTGTCAGCAGTTAATGTTGGTGTTTCAAATTGAAATGATTGAGATGTTCCATTGTAAGATCTAAGTGTAATCTGAAATTTTTTAGATACGCTAGATTTAACCCAAAAAGATAAGGTAACAAAACTAGAACTAGAAGTATAATTCCAACCTGACTTTGCAACATCTTGTGCTTCAAGTCGATAATCTATTTGCACATAATCAGCAGCTTGAACACCACTTGTTTGGTTTCCGTTTGTTATTTTTATTGCTTTTCTAAAACCTGATGTGTAAGGACCAGTTCCACTTGCAACATCAACCTGGTCTTGTGAAGGTGTTTCATCTGTTCCACCAGCGTCAGGTCTAAATCTATCAACAGTTCTATAACCAGTTTGTGCAGATGACGTACCACGTTGGGCCACTTGCATAGCTCCATTTATTATTAAGTTTCTTGTTCCGATCCCACCACCATTTACAGAGGTTAATTTTGCTGCAACACCACCACCAGTTGATGATTCTAAGTTGTTGACTTTTATTGTTGACATGATTAAGTGTCTCCTATACGAATAAAAACAAATCCTGTTTTAATAAAACTTGAATCCCCTTGTACATTACTACCTGACCCAAGAGAATCAACATCAAACTTTACTTTTACCTGACTTGTATCTGTAACATCTACAAAGTAAAAAGATGTTCCACTTCCTTGCTTACTACCACTACCATTGTTACCATCTGAGGCTATTACAACCTTAGTGTATGAACTGTTATTAGTAGTCACCATAGTTCCTATTTCACAGTTATCAGAACCATTTGTACTAAATATAGCAGTAACAATTACTAAATATTTTCCTGTAATTGGAAATGTAAAAATCCCACTAGATTGAGACATTCCAGTACCAATCTGACTTGCTGCTCCTGTTCGATCATTTCTTAATAAATTTGCTGAAATAGTAGTATTATCAGTTTTATGAGCAGTTAAATACCATTGGTCACACATCAATATGCCAGCTAAAGTTGTGATGTCTGCCGAATCAGGCAAGCTATAAACTCTATCACTACTTGTTGATGAAGGTGCTTGTAAACTTACTGACCCTCCCCCTGATGCTGCGTTTAATTTAATTTTTGCCATTTATGCAGCCTCCAATGCAGCAACTTTTGTTTCTAATGTTTCTATTTTACCTACAGCCTCTTGTAATGCAGCCGTAAGCAGTGGAACCAGTTTGCTATGATCTATAGATTGATAAACAGGTTGTGTTACTCTTTCTTTTAAGTCTCCAACAAGTTTTCCTTCTGGAAGAGTATCTCCTTCTTCGTAAACAATATCTACTTCTTGTGTAGCATCTTTAACACCATCTATTGCTTCTGGAACTGCTGTTACTTCGTGTGCAAAAAATCCATCTACAAATACACTTGGATTTACTTTCCAATTAAATCTGTAGGGTTTTAATGTTTTTAACCTTGTAATGCCATCAGATATAAGAGTTTCATTTTCTTTTAGTCTATAATCAGAACTTGTGTTAAAACTTGTATTACTATTTGTTGCCTTTATAGATCCTTTTTCTGCACCTCCAGTTCTAAATGAAATTCTATGTGTAGCAGTTGCAGTATTAGAACTATCATTAACAGCCATTGGAACCATCGTATTAGCAGAAGCATCAACTCTGAGTCTTTCTCCAAAACCAGAACTGCCGATTGAGGTTCTACCTATACTATCTATATGAAAACGTGTAGTATTTGCACTTTCATCTCTAATTTGTAAAGCATCACCAACAGTTGCAGAATTTATAATACTCCAGTTACCATGTCCGCTACGAAGATGCAAAGCTGCTGGATGATTACCTAAATTACTAAGAGCTAGACTTACAGTATCACCACCACCGTTGCCCTCTACTTCGATAGCATAGTCTGGTGAATCTGTACCTACGCCTAATTTGCCAACAGGAACACTAAAATTTCCAGAACTGTCTAATTTTGCTCTTAAAATACCGCCTGTATTTATATTTACAGTATCAGATGCAAATGAAATACCAGTATTTGAGTCAGTGCCTTGAAATGCTGGTGCGGAAGTTGATCCATCCACTCCAGAAATACCACTTGTACCGTTGATTGATAAAGCCATAACTATAAGATAACAAGGATTGCACCGCTTGGCACGGTAACTGTTACTCCATTGTTAATTGTTGGACTAACAGAATGTGCGTGTTTATTCGGAGTAATTAAGTAGCTTTGTGTAACTGTTTGATCATTTTCAAACACCCATTGATCGTTTCCACCACCAGTTGCTCCAGCACCCCCTCCAACTATTGTAAAAGCACTACCATCAAATATTTCAGCTTCGCCTGTAGTTGAGTTAAATCTTACATCTCCAGCAGCAGGGCTACCTGGTCTTTGGGCTGTTGTTCCTACGGGTAATCTTAATGCACCAGTATAATTATGAATTACAGTGCCCGTAAAAGTTGCTCCGTCAAGGGCTGCATGACCAAAATTTGTTTCATTTATTTTACCTAAAACAACATAGGTTGCTGTATCTCCTGAAACTCCTGTAGCTATTTTTAATTCGTTAGTTGATGTATTTATGTGTGGTTGAAATTGGGCTATGTTTGCAGCACCACTCGGATCACCACTATCTGAATTTAATGTTCTTAATGACTGAAAAATATCATTCATCGCAGCACGAACATTTGCACCTGTACTGTTAGCAGGTTGAAAATTATTACCTGATTCTTTATTTGTACTATTTGGTCTTGCCATTAATTAACCACCTTTACCAAATCCTACCGCAGTAAAGTTAAAATTTCTACTAATACTAGCATTTGATGAGTCTTTAAAATGCACTGAAAACCCTGTTGCAGATATGTTTGTTACCTGGAAATAGTCACCACTTGTAATATTATCAGTTGCAGTAATTCCTATTGATGGCAAATTACTATTTGCTCCTAAAAGTGCAGAAGTACCTACAAAGAAAGGATTAGAAAAAGTAATACTTTTAACACCTGCTCCTGATATGATCGTTGAAGCACTTTGTTCTGTTCTTCTTTGTAATGTTGCTGTATAACCTAACTCTGAAACTTTTATATTCTGTGCTGGATCATTTGAAGTTAAAACTGCTTTAAATTTAAATCCTCTACCTTTATAAGTTCCATTAACAAAAGTCTGAAAAGCGGTGTATGTAGGTGAAGTTGAAGGATTATCTTGTGTTATAGCAACTAATAATTCTGCGTTAACAGATGTTGCTTGTCCTCCGTCAAAATCAGTCCAAGTGTCGATAAGTGCAGTTCTAGAATCAAATAAACTGCCCGAATAAAATCCTTGAGATCTAATATGTCTTTTTAAATCGAGACTAAATACTGCTCCTAAATCTAAAACCTCATTAAAAGCATATTCTCCTGTTCTGTTTAATGTGTCTGTAATTTTTATGGCATTTACTGAAGAATCAAAAGTAACATTTGTTTTTGCACCTTGAAACTTAGGAGAATCATTATCTTCTCGTCTTGTTTGTGTAAGTAAAGATCCTAAAGGATCTGGTAAATCTAAAATTATTGAAGCCGAACTTCGACTTAATCTTCCACCATCATCAACAAAACGAACCAAGTATTCTCCTTCTATATAAGGAACAATAATTTGTGTACTATTTCCAGGTAATAAATCTATATCAGTAGCATTTTGGAACGTGCCAGAGCCGTCTGTTAATGGGCTATGGCGTATGCGGCAAAATCCTCCATGTAAAACATCTGTTTCTGTACTTTGATTCCATCTTAATCTTATTAACTTTGAACTTATTGGCTCCATTCTTAAGTTTTCAACATTTGCTGGTTCAGCAGTTTTTCCTATCGCATTAAAAGTAATTGAAGATGGATTTACAGAAACATCTCCTATAGCATTTACGCTAAAAACTTGAACATCGTAAGTACCTTGATTACTATTTAAAATATCAAAATCACTTCCCTGAAGGTCTTGGATTCTTGAGTTACCATTATTAAATCTGTATGAAATTCGATATTGGTTAACGCCTTTTACTGGCTGCCAAGAAAAAGTTAACTTACTAACTGCTTTATTATTTATAACAACAATTTGTTCCTGTGCAGATAATCCAGTAGGTGCTTCTTTTATTTCGTTTAAAACAGAAATTGTTCTTTGAGTTAAAGAACTACCATCTTCAATAAAACCATATTTACTTGAATTATGACTTAAGGCGGTGATTGTGTACTGTGAGTTACTTTCTTTAACGCTAACTATTCGCCATGTAGTGGGTTGAATAGTATTATTTTCTAAAACCCATACACTATTAGCTTGCGGTGTTTGACTAAAACTAGGTAAACATAATATTGATTTCCCAGAAATTGATGATATTGGTCTTGTTTCAAGTGTTCCATCAGGTAATATTACAGATAAATTGGCATTGTTAGTATTGTCTAAATCTGTATTTGTTGAATCATCAACTGTTATTACTGTTGTTGTGGCAGAAGCAATTAAACCACCTCTACGAACTCCAGCCCTAACTGGATCACTTATTTGAATTACTTGCCCAGGTCTAACTAAAACACCAGCCTCGGCTGTTGCGGTAAATGTACAAGTCTCTGTAGCGTTTTGCTCATTGTATAAAAACCAACGACCTAACCTGCGAGCTTGACCTCTAGAAGTGCAAGCAAATGCTGTTACATTCTTAACGACACTTCCTAGCTTTGCTATGTTTGCACTGGTATCTTCAACAGTTTCAAAATCAATTGTTTGTGAATCCATGTCAAAATAAGCAACATTAAAAATAGTATGTCTTGTCTTTTGACTTGAACCTGAATATGTAAAACCACCTTCTAATACGTTTGCAAGAGTAAATTGATACGTTGGATCTGAAGGTCTATCCTGTGAAATTGTTATAGAACCAGCAGAATAAAACGGCATCACGTTCATCGTGGTACATAAATCATTTATAAGGTCATATGCTTCAGCAGAATTATTTAAATTTACGTTGCAACTAAATCGTGGTTCTAAACCTCCAAGACCATTACTAATTCTTTCGTTGTTATAAACAGAAGCCGAATAAAAAGCAAATTGGTCAATTGAATTTTCTGATATTCCAGCACCATATCTTGTGTTCGTCAGCAAATCAAATAAAATCCATGCTGGATCGCTACACCACTCTTTACTTCCTTTAAAATTTCCGTTAAAAGTACCACTGTAAGTAATACTTCCATCGGCAAGGTTAACTGTTGCGTTATGAGGAATTTTCACTTTAATACCTCTTATTAAATACTTTCTAGAAGGTATAGTTGGTGATATAGAAGAATCAAATCTTAAACTGGCATGAGCAACATCTAAATACCTATTTTTTTCATATTTTATTTTTGTAAATGAATGAAACGAGAATTTGTCTATTATTAACGGATTTGTAGAATCACCTTTACCTCTTATTACTCTGATTTGAATAGGAAAAGAAACATTACTTGGAAGTCTTATAATGTAGTCTCTAAAATAAGCATCGTTAGCCTTTCCAATAACCGTATCTGCTATTTCTGTTGTTGTCGTTCCATTATTTTGAATTAGCTGTACATCAACATCAACAAGTTCACCATCTATATCACCATTATCTTTAATATGTTTTAGTGCTGGAAAAGCAACTGTAACTCTTACAGCATCAATCGTATCATCATCTATCGATACAGTAACAGGATTGCTATTAGTCACCTCAGTTCCTACTGATACTTCTGTTTCTATAGTCGAAACTCCATCTAATGCAGATTGATTATCAGTACCATATCTAGCTTCAAATTTTATATCTTTATAGTTGAAAAAATTTCTACCAGGATCATTATTATCTGGAGCACTTGGTTGAAGTATAGGCGTGTCATTTAAAAATATGTCTTTTAGAAAAGCATTTACATAACGTTGTGATGATTTATTTGTAATTCCAGCCCTTGAAGCAGTTGCAGATCCTTCTATTAATCCTTCAGATAAGACATCAATTATAGTAGAAAATTGTTTACTGGATAGAGTTTTATCAAAATCAGAGTGATTTTTCCCAATAAAACCTGTATTAGTATTGTAACCACTCCAACCACTTCCTATCCATGTTCTTTTAACCGTTACTGCCATAATTAGTTACTTGTGACTGCCCTCGCATTAAATATTTGATCTGTATCGACTCCATTACTCACAACAATACTTCCAACAAATATTTCACCATAAACAACGGGAAGAGTTACCCCTGCCCTAGATACATTTGTAATGCCACTAAAGTTATAATTACTATCCGCTAATGTTGCATCACTTCTGTTAATTCCTGTGGATCTTGTAGCAGTTGGATAAGTTATTTGTTGTGTAGGAGTGAGCATTTGTGTAACACCACCAATAACCATATTGGTTCCGATAGCAGTTAACGCACCACCGATAGCAGCACCAACGGTAAGATTTCCTATTAAAGTTGCGGTAAAAAAACTAGCTCCAGAAGCAGCAATAGCACCACCACCTACAATAGCTCCAATTCCAAGAACGACAGGTAATGATCCCGTAGCTACTGGTATTATCTGAATTGTACCTTGACTTTTTAGATTAAATTCTTGTTCTGTAATATCATTGCCATTCATTTTTACTTTATAGTATTGAAAACTCATATATTTTTCCAAATCTGGAAAATTAGCTCTTAAAAATCTAAATGCTTCTACTGGACTATTTACAGCAGCTTCAAAGTATGAACAACCTAAATCTTGTCTTAATTTACCATAAACTTTAATTTTATTAAGCTTCATAACGGTAAACTCCTCTAAGAGATTGCTGATACCTTAAATCAAAAGGTTCTCTACAGCTTAATCCTTTTATATTATGATTTAATATCATCATATCGCCAATGTAAACAGCTACATGATCTAAATTTTTTGTAACAGATTCAAATAGTAAAACATCACCAACTTGAATATCATCATTTGTTGGTTGTTTTTTAAATCCTGTTATTGGTAAACCTTTTTCAAATAATGGATTTGCAAGAAAATCTTTAATTTTTTTTGGCCTTTCCCACTCCTTTAATTTTATATTTTTTGTTTCTAAGTACCAATCACTAATAATTGACCAACAATCATGTTTTCCCCAAATAAAACCTCTGCCAATTAAAGAGGGTGGCTTATAACCGCTTGGCTTAAAATATGACCAATCATTATTTTCAATACTGTAAATATAGTAAGGAACATTTAAAAATTCACAACTTGCTTTATCATTTTCGCTTGGTGTGGATGGACCTTTTGGATGTGAATGAAATATTCCTATAATTTCACCTGTATCTTCACACTCAGCCCAATCATCAGGGTTAATAATAAAATATTCAAATTTACTTTCTGCTAAATTTTTACAAGGCCAGAATGTTTCTTTACCTTTTATAATCGCCACTAAACCACAAGATTCATCAGGTGCTATTTCTTTTGCGTATTTAATTGCTTGATCTTTCCAATTCATATTATTTTAGAAAAATGTGCCAACACCAGGAAATAATTTTCTTGTTACTTGTCTACGAGGTAGTCTTAAATTAATTAAATCCATTTCAGATACAAGTTCAAAAGAAACAAGTTCTCTGTTCTCTGTAATTTTACGATCAATAAAATATATTTCTCTTGGAAATTCATCTGAACCAGGTGTTCCGTAAGGATTAGTACCACTTAAAAAATTTTCATTATCTAAAAATTTGGCTAATGTTATTATTCTTGTAAATGTACTGCCATTTAAATCATTTCCAGGAGTTACTGCATTTACTTGTATCATCAAAGCTGTAATAGTTGACAATACATTACTTACGGTAAAAGTAGGTCTTGGGATTTGGCCCGTTCCAGTGTATTCAAATCCTTCTGCTTTTACAGGAAATTTTGAATATGAATTATTTTGCCAAACAATATCGTTATTAAGTTCATTTACTCCAGCATGAAACCTAAAAATCTGATTACTACCATGTAATCCACTGTCTAACTGTATAGTAAAAAGTTCAATACGAGAACTTGGATTTAATTTTTGTAATTCTGATACTGGTATTGCCATTATGGTTCAAAAACTTGTCGAAATTTTGCACTAATAGTAGCTCTGTTTAAATATGGAATGGTTTTTGTCCAAGAATCGCATACATACTTCGTAGCAGAAGAATCACCTGGCGGTATAAAGTCAAAACTAGCGTTGTCCTTTGTTCTGTCATCTAAGAAATCCTCTATTTGGTCTGCAACGGTTTCACTAACTTCAAATCTTAAATCATATTCTTTAGGATCTTGGTTCGTAGGTAAACCCAAAGTTGTGCGATGTTCATAACCATCACCCATTTTAGCAATAATTTTTTTAGGCTTACTGCTTTTTCTAACACCATAAGTAGGAGTAAAACCAAAAGTTGCCATTAACCTAATAATCCTCCTGGTCTTTTTTGTTTTATTAACTCAGATTGTATAGCACTTGCTAAAACTTGTCCAAGAGCCTGACTTTCTGATTCATCGCCTTCAACATTAGATCCAGAAGCATCTACATTTACTACGATATTTGTGCTACCCATTGGACTTATTTGACCACCAGTAGCTCCAGGTGTAAATAACTCAGGACCACGTTCTCCTACCAAATATGATTTACCTTTCTGAGCAAAACCACCATTGGCAAATTTACCAGCTAAAGAACCAGCACCAATTAAACTTGTATCAAATGCTGTATCAAAAACCTTATCAGTTACAATAGGGGCAACAGCACCTCCACCGCCACCAAATATTCCACCAAGCAATCCACCTAATAAATTACCAAAAATTCCACCTCCACCACTTCTTCCCATTGTTGCTTGGGCAAACATTTGATCTAAATACATATTAATTAATCTATCTCTAATGGTATTCAAAACATTAGACATAGCTTGACCGAAGGAAGTAGCTCCAGTTATTGCATCTCTAAAACTATCTCTAAATGATGCTCCTATTGCCTGAGTAAACTCAACCTGTCTTTGTAATGACCTTTCAAGTTCCATCGCATCTCTAATTCTTTGTTTACCATTAGCATCTAAAACTATACCTGTATCCCTTTCAAATTGAAGTATTCTTTGTCTTATTTCTGCCTCTTGTTCTCCAAACTGCAATGTATCTTGTAAAAGTTTAGTCTTATCTGTTGTTGCTCTTAATGATGCCTCAAGCGTTAATCTATCAGTTTCATTCTTAGCAGCAATTTTGTTAGTTTTTACTTCCTGATCTCCTAAAACTTTTAGTTCAGCTTTTAGTGCCTTTAGTTTATTTTCTCTTGTTTTTGCTCCTGATCTACCACCACCTGTTTGATTTTCTAATGCTGCAATTTCAGATTGAACTCTTAATATTTCGGGATTAGTGCTATTTTCAATCGCTCTAGCTCTTTCAGAATCTTTTGCACCTTTAGATATACCAAAAAATCTATCAATTAAATTTATTACTGGTATTAATCCAGCTTGCATTTTTGTCATCGCAATAGCAAATTCATTTCCAATTAATCTAGTGCTTTCACCAAATGCTTTTAATCTATTAGTTGCTTCATCTCCGATAGTTTCACGCATTTTATCCATTGCAGCAGTTAAGGCTGCTTGTTTACCATTTAATTTTTCAATGGCTTGTATTCTTTTCTCTTCTTGCGTTCCAACAATACCCATTGCTTGAGCTAATGCGTTTGTGTCAGGAGTTAAAGAACTCATAGCCTGACCTAACTTGCTTGTGCTATCTACAAAAGATTGAACTTGTGAAACAAGTGCTGTAGCTACAATAGAACCAGCAAACCCACCTCCAGGACTCAAGGCTTCTCCAATACCACCACCTATACCACCAGCTACAGCCGATAGTGGTCCACCACCAAATAACAATGGGAAACCACCACCAATACCTGCACTTTGTATGATTCTATTTCTTCTTTTATTTTTTATTGCACCTTCTTTTTCTGCTTTTGCAGTTCTTCGCTTGGCACGTTCTAATTTTATTTCGGCTGCAAGTTCATCTCGCACTGCTTGAATATTTTGTTTGTTAATATCTAGACCTTTTATTCTTAATCTTTGAATTACTTTAAAATCTGTTTTTTGTTTGCGATAAGCTCTATTTAATCTCTCCTCTTTATCAATTACATCATTAATAGCTCTAAGGTATCTAGTTGTACCTAAAGCAACTCTATTTAAATTACCTTTTGCTTGACCTAGTACTTTATTTAAAGTATTAAAAGAATTTGGTAATGTTTTACTTTGTTTATTAGCTAATCTATTTAAAGTTGTAATTTCTTTGCTTAAAGCAGTAGTTTCTCTACGAGCAGCTTTTAATTGTCTGGCACCAGCAACAGCGAGTTTAATATCAACGCTATAATCAGCCACTTTTTATCAAAATCTAAAATATTTCTTCTATCTTACCTCTTTCTACCCTTTAAAGCACTACTTCTTTGTGCTTGTTCTCTTTGTCTTTCGTATTCTTCATCTTCAAGTTCTGCAAAAGCAGCCCATCCTGTCATTTCTTCAACAGTTAGAGTGTCACATAATTCAGCAACAGTTTTATGTAGTTGTTTTGCTAATGAAAATAAAAATTGCCAATCTTTATTCGCTTTTTAATTCGGCTTTAGCCTCTTTTACTCCTCTGGTTTGTCCAGCTTCAATCATCGCTAATTGTATTTCTTGTAAAACATTTGCTTCTACCTCTCTTCTTAATGAAGCTCTATCTCCATCTTGAAAAAGTCTTGCACCATCTTTATCTAATGCTTTTTCAATCATCAGTTGTAAAGCGTAATCATTAGTATCTTCTATACCAGTTTTTTTCTGTATTGATTCTCTTTCAGCAATAGTTAAAGGATGCCAGTAAACAGTGAAAATAAGTTCGTCATCTTTTATAACATCATGTTTGTAAAGCTGAGAAACTCCAAACTTGTTTTTTAAAAGATCGATTGTTCTAGTCATAAATAATACAATGCTATTCTATTATACTAGGCATTAGCTGAAAATTGGCAAGATATTACACCAACAAAATGACTTCTCTCTTCAATATCTAATAAGTTTGGTCCTACTATATCTTGAACTCTCGGTTTTACAGAAAATGTATCTACATAATCAGACGCATTTACAGAAGTTAGCCCATTTATAACGTTTTCTGCTATTTCTATTAACACTTTTGTTCCAACATTTTTGGGAACATGAATATTGCACTGAATAACTCCAGAGTAATAATCTAAAGCTGCTCCTTGAGGTTGAACAGTTGATTGTGAATAATTTATATTTATAATTACATATCTTTGCTCTTGCCCAGGAGTATTAAAATTCAAATTGTCGTAAACTATTTCAATAGTTGGATCGGATTCTAAAACAGTATCAGTAATTGCTTTTTCAAATGCAGCCCGAGTATTTTTTAAACTCATAAATTAATCTCCGTATAACCTGCTGATGGATTTGTCCTTCCTGTAATTGAAGGGCTTTGTCTTGACTGTAAGAATATTCTACCTTTTGTTGGTTTTTCTTTCATGGTATCTTTAATTATTTTAGCTAAACGACCTTGTATAAAATTTTGAATTTTTCCTCCTTCTAAAGCATAAGCAGCATATTTAGCTCTGTTTCCAATAAAAACTGGCCTTTCAATATTAAATGTTCTTTTATTGGGGTATCTTATTCTAACTGTTGGATTACTTGGCCTAGTGCTAACCCATTTGCCATTTACTACTTTAGTACTAGCTTTTTTGATGTTAGCCCAGGGTTTAAACTTTCTAATATCATCTTTAGCTTTAACACCAGTTGTTTGTACTTTCCAGCTAGAAGCAAAAAATCCTGTCCATACAGGGCTATGAGTTTTTGTTGACAAACTTTTATGAGTTTTAGTAATAACAGCATTAAAATCACTATTAAGTTGAGCCTGTAAATCGCCCATTGGATCGCTTTTTAATAAGTCTTTTCTTTTAGCCATTAGAATCGCACGAAGACAATATAAAGATAAACTTGATTACCTTTTTTAGTGTTGATGTCGTAAATCTGTGAAGTCCTTACCTGACCATCATATGTAAGCTTAATTTTATCTTGAAACGTAATTTGATTATCACCAATTAAATCTGGAGTTATATAGAGTTTAGCTCTTCTAATTTCTTGCCCTTCTTCTTCTTCAGATTGTATAAATTCAAGTGGTACTTTAATATCAGAATAGCTAGTATCTTCACTTACAAGCTGACCATTATCTACATTATATTGTTGAACTCCTGTTTTAATAAAAGTAATACTGTGATTAAAAGAATCACCTAAAGTTGCAACAACACTTTTAGCAACATTTTTAAATAATGAATCAAGTTGACCAGCCATTATCCTCTAACTACTCTCATTTGAAAAGTTCCTGCTCCACCAAGCATATACGCTCCAAGATAACTTTGTAACCACGGGTAAACATCCATAATATTATTTACAGATCCAGTACCTTGACTAGCTGTATTGTACTTAACTCGAAGTTCACCTAAAGCAACTTCTTCAAAATTACCATCTTTACCAGTTGTGCCAGTGATAGCATCAGTATCATTTGCTAAAGCTCTAGCTAATTCATACTGTGCATATTTAATATTATTTGGAATAGTTGAACAACTTAATTCAACTCTATCTACTTGATAATTTGTTCTAGGAAACTTCAATGCTTGGTTTTCATCACATCTATCTCCTTGAAATACAAAAGTATCAATCCATCTTGTAGCAGCTATTAATGATCTATTTTTTTGATCGTCTGTTTTATTAGTCCAAGTGCTTGAATCTGGTACGGTTTCAAAATAGCTATTAGCTTCTGTCAATGTGACATAACTATTAGCAGTTTCACTTTTTATAGTTGCGTTTATAGTAGCTGCCACGGTTTATAAAGTAATTTAGTTTTATTGTAGCGTAAAGAAAAAACCCCACCAATATTTGGCGAGGTTTGATGACCACATTTTAATCTTAATAGAAACTAAGACTTTAGACCATTAGATAATGGTGTGTTTACAAAGATTTCAACCATAGGAATCTGGTCAATATCATAAGTTACACCCCAGTTAGATCCTGTTCTTAGTGCTGAGTTAGCAGGGTTGTCAGCAGCGTTTGTCCACTTAGTTCCCATAACGTGATAAGCACTATGGTAATCAACAGACATAACATCTTGCTTAGATAAGATGTTTCTTTCTGCTTCAATACCTAGCTCAGACTGATTACCTTCAAGGATTGTTCCTGACTTCATTAAGTAGCAACGGAACTCTTGACGATTACCACTAGATGTTGGATCGTTAATGTTTACCTGAGAGTCGATTACAACTGTGCAACCAGCAAACTGACCAATTGATCTATCAGTTACACCAACTCCACCACCACCCCAAGTAATGCCAGTACCAGTTGATAAAGCAGAAGTTGAGAATGTTAATAGACCTACTTGGTATAAGTAGTAAGCAACCGCAGGGTGAACTATAAGAAGATCAAGTTCTTCTCCTCTTTCTCCTAAAAGAGAACGAGCTTCTGCAACAGTAGCAGCAGTCATATAGTTTGCTTCAGCAGTAGAACCAGAACCACCTAATTGCTTCTCAAGACGATGACCATTAAGAGCAGTATGGAATAAACCAGTTAGAGTTTCAAATAAACGAACAGAGTTCAATTTATTGATAGCATCTGCAAGTTGGTTTCTGATGTGACCCATTGGATCTTCACCAGCAGCTAATACAGCTACATCATCAACAGCATAAGCAAAACCTCTGTGACAGATAGTTGCGATCTGCGTATCTGTACCGATTTTTTGAGGTGTTAAATAACCAGCACCACTTGTACCCCAAGTACCTGTACCATCTAAAATTTCTTCAGTTGGTGCGATTGGGTTAAATTCTGGAACCTGTATTCTTGTTCCACCTGCACTTGCATCAAGCAAAGCATTACGAACTACAGCACCAGATTGTATAAATAGGCTACGCTCTTTGATAGCTTGAGAAACGTAAGCACTAAAATTATTTCTTTTAACGATGTCCGCTAATAGGACACCGCC
>VTLG01014823.1_pt1 | contig 25103 bp, 17 predicted proteins | sample 4694571 | NCBI WGS metagenome assembly VTLG01 (sample SAMN12604809, study PRJNA352737) | marine metagenome | biome: ENVO:00000447; feature: ENVO:00000209|ENVO:00000569|ENVO:01000036; material: ENVO:00002151; isolation source: viral sequences binned using virsorter ...
TACGAGTGTAACTGATTTTGAAATTATAAGGCCTTTTCCAGACACGTTAAAAAGTTTACAAAAAGGAATGTATGCATCAAAACTTATCACACATGATATAACAACAAAAGAAATCAAAGTTCAAACATTTGATTATATGAAAGAGTTTGCAAGTAGAAATCATCTAGGCATAACACAGATGTTACCTTTACAGGGATTGGTCCACGTGGATGGAGAATCAAAAAAATTACATGAAGCAGAAGATGCAGTTATAAATGTATATCCTAAACACACTTATTTACATGATAAATTAAATCAGTTTCAAAATCATGCAGAGGATTGGATTCAACAAAGATGTTCTGATATACAAACAATGCAATCTATAGAGATTCAAATTAAAATTCCAGGTAATCATGCATTAGAAGTGGGAGATGTTGTTGCATTTAATCCACCTCAATTCAAACCCACAGAAAATAAACTAGAAGTGAATGAATATCTTTCTGGAAAATTTTTAGTTACAAGAGTTAGACATAACGTAGCAAAAGAATATTTTACCAGTATAGTTACTTTATCGAAAGATTCTTTTGAATCGGGTATTGGTACACCAGTGGGTGCTACATTTGAAGAAATAGTAACTGCGAATATAGATGATTATATTTAATAAGGGAGTTAGTTAGATGGTTGATACTTATAATATGGGATATCAATTTGTTTGGTTTATTGGTGTCGTAGAAGATATTGATGATCCTAAACAACTAGGTCGTATGAAAGTTAGATGTGTTGGTTATCATACAGAAGATAAACATCAATTAACAAAAGAGGATTTACCTTGGGCAACACCAATGCAACCAGTTACGTCTGCAGCCATGCAAGGTATAGGACAATCTCCTACTGGCATAGTACAAGGTACTCATGTTGTTGGTTTCTTTCGTGATGGTGTAGAAGCACAAGACCCAATCATCATGGGGACTCTCGGTGGAATACCTCAAAGTGTTCCAAAAGGTATAGAGGGATTTGAAGATCCTGCAAAAAAATATCCTTCATCATTAAATACAAATTCTGGTCATAAGATAAATGAAAGTGATGTAAATCGTCTTGCGAGAGGAACTACACATACAACAGTTACCGATAGAAATTCATCTATTACTAAAAATATTCCAATTGCAAATGATACTACAACAACTTGGACAGAACCTATTTCTGCAAATGATGCCAGTTATCCAAATAATCAAGTATTTGAAACCAAAGCAGGTCATGTAAAAGAATACGATAATACAACAGATGCAGAAAGAATACATGAATATCATACGGCAGGTACTTTTTATGAGATAGATTCAGATGGAAATAAAGTTACTCGAATTGTGGGAGATAACTATCAAGTAGTTGCTGGAGATGAATATGTTAATGTAAAAGGAAATGTGATTCTAACAATTGATACAAATTGTAATACTTACATTAAAGGTGATTGGAATATACAAGTTGATGGCAAAAAAACAGAGGTAGTGACTGGTGCAGTATCAGAGACATATAAAGATACAAAAACTGAAAAAGTTACAGGTACAGTATCAGAAACTTATGAATCCAGTCAAACAACAAATATAACAGGAAACTTAAATCTAGATGCAAGTATTAATATTGATATAGATGCTGAAGGACAAATCGATCTAAACTAAAGGAATTGATATGCCGGGAGTTTCAAGAGATAACGATACAGCGGGTGGTGATTTAATACCATCTCAAACAACAGTATTCGCAAATGGTGAAGAAATTATTGTTCATGGTGATAGTGTTGCACCTCATGGTATTTCACCTCATAATAATGCTACTATGATCGCTGGATCGAAAAATGTGTTTATTGGTGGAAAAGCAGTTGTTAATGCAGGAGATGCGGCTACTTGTGGACATACTTCAACAGGATCAACTACAGTTAATGTAGGAGATGCATAATTTCTTTATAAATATAGTGAGAGATAGGAGATAATTAATGGCAATAAGAAGTAATAGAGAATATACTGAAAAAGAGTTCAATGGAAGAAAAGTTCGACCAGTTCAGTATTTTGCTTTAGGTAAAAAGAAACGTATGTGTGGATACTATCACCCATATGATAGCAAGAAGGGTGAGTTCATGGAACTTATTCGTGATCGTGATGGTGTACCCATTCCTTACAAACACATAGGATAACAAATGGTAGATTTCAATCTTGATGCTGTAGGTGCGGCAGTTGGTATAACTTCTGATGCAGGATTAGGTATATCTGTATCGAGTGGTCGTAGTAGATATACTCATTCATCTTCGATTTCAGATATGATTAGTACTATATCAAGTTATGGTAATGTTGCCAGACAAAATAAATTTTATGTTATGTTTAATCTTCCTAGAGGTTTTATTTCTGATGGTATACCAACAGTAAATGATGGTGCAAATAGTTACTTTTTATCAAGACGTGGTGGATCAACACAAGTATATTGGTCTTGTGAAATAGCAGAAATTCCAGGTCGATCTATTTCAACGTCTGAACGAAGAATTTATGGACCTCCAAAACCTATAGGTTATGGATATACATTCGCACCTGTTACTATGACATTTCGTGTTCATAATAACATGACAGAAAGAAGATTCTTTGAATCATGGCAAGAAACGATTACAAGCACATACACAAATGATGCAAACTATTTTGATGAATATAAATCTGATATAGTGATTCATCAATTAGGCAATCCTACTGAGTTTCAAGAAGATACTGGAATTATGGGTGGAATTGGTGCGTCTTTATCTGCTGGTGCATCAGGTCTTTCTGGAAATTTAAATGTGTCTGGTGCAAGAATAGCAAGACTATTGGGTTTTGCAAATAACGGATTTAAAAACTTTAAAGGAACATCTAGTGGTGATGAATCAATTGCAGCCTATACATTATTAGATGCAATACCACAAGTAATCGCACCATTAGCATTAGATCATGGTGCAAGTGATTCATATCACCGTTTGACTGTTACTTTTGCATATAGAAAATGGACAACAACTTTAATGCAAGGTCCATTGACTGATGTAACAATAGGTAATACTGGTAACTTAACAGCAAGAATGAAACTACCTCGAATGAATACTAATTTTAACACAAGTTTTGGAATATAAATAAATGGCTGGTATAACACAAACAGGAACATACGTTGATTTAGATTTAGATTTTACTAGAAATCCTGCGACAAATGATATATCATTTAAAAAAGATGAAAATGCAATCAGACGTTCTGTTCGTAATTTAGTTCTTACTAATTTCTATGAAAGAAAGTTTCACCCAGAGATTGGTAGTGATATATATGGTATGTTATTTGAAAATATAACTCCAGTTACTGCTTTACATCTACAACGTGCAGTAAAAGAAGTTCTTGTGGTGTATGAACCAAGAGTTGAAGTTCTTGGTGTTAATTTAGTTCCAAAATATGATGAAAATGGATATGAATGTACTATTAATTTTAATATTTTAGCAATACAAAAACAATTAACAATTTCACTATTTCTAGAAAGATTAAACTAATGCCTAGTAAAGCAGCCGTATCATTAACCAACTTAGATTTTGATGAGATTCGTGCATCAATAAAAACATATTTTGAAGCAGATGCAACATTTAAAGATTACAATTTTGAAGGTTCTGGACTTGCAATTCTTCTAGACATACTTGCGTACAATACGCATTATTCAGCCTTTACGGCAAATATGATGGCGAATGAGATGTTCTTAGAGTCTGCACAAGTCCGAAAGAATTTAGTTGCTCTTGCGAAACAACTTGGATATAGACCAAGTTCAAGAATAGCACCTTCTGCAACAGTTACAGTCGCATTTACTCCTACTGATACAACAGCAACAAGTGTTACAATTAGTAAAGGAACAAATTTTACTTCAGATGTAGACGGAACAACTTACAACTTTATCAATCGTGATGATGTTACCGTAACAGGAACTGCTGCTCAAGAATTTACTTCTGAAAATATAACACTTAAAGAAGGTACTCTTTTCACATTTACACATACAGTAAATACTGCTGATGCAAATCAACGATTTATTATTCCAAATCCAAACGTAGACACAAGTACACTAACCGTTAAAGTACAAACTTCTGCAACAGATACTACACAAACAACTTATACACTCGCTGAAGATTATACTGATCCAGGTGCAAGTGATACAAATTATTTTTTACAAGAAGTAGAAGATAACCAATACGAAGTATATTTTGGTGATGGTGTAATTGGTAAGAAACCAGTTGATGGTAATTTAATTGTTTTAGAATATATGGCAACTAATGCCACTGCAGCCAATCTTGCAACTACATTTACTTTGTCTGGTTCTATTGCAGGTGCTACTTCTGCAACAGTTACTACAGTAACTAATGCTGCGGGTGGAACAGAAAGAGAAACAGCAGATAGAATTAAACTTCTCGCACCAAGAGACTATGCAACACAAGGTCGTGTTGTTACAGTAGAAGATTATAAAACAAGAGTACTCAAAGAATATGCAGATGCACAGTCTGTAAAAGCATATGGTGGCGAAGATGCTTCTGAACCATATTATGGTCGTGTGTATGTTGCAATCAAACCAAAAACAGGTGTTACATTAAGTGATACAAATAAAACTTATATCAAAGAAACAATACTCAAGAAACGAAATGTAGTTTCTATTACACCAGAGATTGTTGATCCTCAATACATCTATGTTATACCAACTGTTACTGTAAAATTTAATTCAAATAATACTACAGATAGTGCAGAGACAATCAAAGGTACAGTAACAGATACAATAAAAAGTTTCTCTAACGATAAAATAGAGGCATTCGATAGTGTGTTTAGACATTCTGTTCTTACAGGATTGATTGATGATAGTCATGAAGCAATTGAAAGTACTATTCTAACTTTACAAATGAAATCATCAATCACACCAACATTGAATACCAGTGCATCATATACTTTAGAGTTTGATAATGCATTGTATAATCCTCACTCTGAACATAACAAATCAGGTGGTGGTATTCTTTCAAGTACTTCATTTTCTATCAACGATTCTACAGCAGTAAGTCGAACTGCATTTTTTGATGATGATGGTGCAGGAAATTTAAGAATATATTATCTTTCTGGTGGTGCAAGAACATACATCAATAGTACAGCAGGAACAGTTGCATATGGTACAGGTAAAGTAACTGTAACAAACTTTAATCCAACTGCTGTTGCAAATACAGATAACACAATTACAATTACAGTCAAACCAGATTCCGTCAATCTCGTTCCAGTAAGAAATCAAATAATTGAAATTCTTGATGCCGATATCTCTGTAACCGTTTCAGAAGATACAGCCGCATCTAGTGGTTCAACGACTGATTATGGAACTTCAGCATCAGGTTACTAAAACATGGTTGATTTAAACAACGAAAAACTTTCTTTACTTATAGGTGAACAGTTACCCGATTTTGTTCGATCTGATCACCCACGATTTCAAGAATTTCTTGAAACATACTATGAGTACATGGAAAGTACTGATAATCCATATTACTCTCTTGCAAATCTTTTAGAGTATCGTGATTCAGATAAAACAACCGATGCAATTCTCAAAAGATATTTCAGACACGATCATCTTCATAACTTTAGTCTCAATCGACTTCATGCAGATACAGACATTTCTAGACTTGTCAAAAATATCAAAGACGTTTATAAACACAAAGGTGATGAAAATGCTATTCGTGCATTATGGAGAGCATTGTTTAATGAAGAAATTGAGTTCTATTATCCAAAAAAGGATATGTTACTTCTCAATCAAACTGATTTTAAACAAATAAACTCATTACGAATTGGTAGTACTGCTGGTGATGATAATTTAAAATTAGTTACAGGAACTTCTGGAACAAGAATAACAGGTACAACAAGTAATGCAACTGCGGTAGTCGAATCAGTTGAAAAGATTACTGAAACAATTATTACACTTACAGGTTCTATTTCTGCAAGTTCAGGTGATTTTGAAGTTGGAGAAGCGGTTACTCAAACAGATAGTTCAGATAGTAAAGTTGCAACAGCAAATGTTATTTCTTGGACTGCATCAAATATATTCATACAACTTGAAGATGATACAAAACTAATACAAGAAGATTCTACAGACTTTATTGTTTTTGAAGAAGATAATGCTGTATTAAAAGTAAATGGTAAAACAGGTGCAAGAGATTTTGAAGCCACTGCAGGAACAATAGGAAATATGATTGGTTCTACTTCTGGCACAAGTTACCCTGTAAATAGTGTATCATCAAATGATACTATTTTCTATGATTTGGGTGTGCATAATGTTGTAGGAACATTTAGTGATGCAGAACAAATCACAGGTACAACATCAGATGGAACTGCAATCTCTGAAGATTTAAAACTCATGGTTACAGATGTAACGATTATAGAAAAAGGTGATGATTACAAAATAGGTGATACGATTCAACTTTTAGGTTCTGGTGGTGGTAGTCTTGGTACACTTGAAGTAAAAGAGATAGAACAAAACGCAAGTGAACTATTCACAGGTGATGGAAGTGCAACAACATTCACACTCGATATTGATTCTGATACAAATGATGCGACAGTCGTAGTCGCAGGTACAGAACAAACTGCAATCACAAATTATAAAATACTTGGTAAAACTCTTACATTTGTTTCTGCACCAGCAAACAATGCAGTTATCGAAGTTCGACATCTCACTGGCCCAATCAGTTCATTTAAGATTACAAACTTTGGTATTGACTTTCCAAGTGTAAGTGGTACATTACCAGACACAAACTTTTGTAGAACAACTCTAGAACTTACAGATGGTGATATTGTTCTTGAAGATGAAACTACAGAATCAAAAGATATTTTAACTTCATATTTACTTGGAGATAATACAGGTGATCGTATTTCTCAAGATACATCGGATGGAAATGGACTTACGGCTGATGAAGTAGTAGAACAGAGAATTTCACCTCCGAGTCCAGCATTTGGAGAGGGGAGAATTGCAAAAGCAGAAGTAGTTGAGTTTACAACAAAGACAAAAACTTTGATTGTTGATAATGTAAAACAAAACTTTAAAACAAGAGATGCAAACAAATCTAATTGGATTTGGTTACCAGACAACATCAAAATGGAAAATGGGAGTTCTCTTACTGGTGAAGCACCTGCAACAGATTTTGGAGAAATTATACTAGAGGCAGGAAATCAAGGTGAAAATGGTTACGGTGTTATACTTGATGAACAAAGTGGGTTTTATTCAGTAAATAACATAACAAGTGATTTTGGACAAAATAAAATTGTTATTGATAATGAAGATATATCTGTTGATACTGATCACATTTTAAGTCAAGAAAGATTGCAATGGTATGTTGTAGATGATATAGAAAATCTCATTACGATTGATGGTATTGTTATTGAAGAAAATGGTAGTGATATTCTCATGGAAGATGGTAACTATGATCGATTTGGTGATCGTCTAGTTGCTGAAGATATCACAGATTATAAAATCAATAGTATTACAGAAAAAATTACACTACAAAACAATTCTTCTACAGAACACGATTTCTATAATGAAATGGCTCTCTATCTCAATGGTGGAACTGGTTCTGGTCAATCAAGAAGAATTACAGACTATGATGGTACACAGTATCATGCATCAGTTGAAACACCTTTCGATATTCACCCAGACAGTACAACAACATATCAAATTTTACCTTATCTTCATCCAAGTGGTTCGATTGCATTAAGTGGAACTGATGGTTCACGAACAGATGCAGGTGATGAAATTCTTTTAGAAGATGCAACAGACGCTGTTGGTGATAAACTGTTAAGAGAGAAGATTGCAGAGATTGTTCCTATTCTCGGTTCACTAGGTAAAAAAGTAGGTACATATAGTACTGATAAAGGACAAATCAACGAACTAAACTATATTCAAGATAGTAAATATTATCAAGATTATTCATACGAAGTAAAATCTGGTGTAGATACTGCAACATTTAAAAAGATTGCAAGATCATTAGTTCACCCTGCTGGTATGGCTATGTTCGGAAAAGTTTTACTTGCACCCGGATTTGGTGTTCAGAAAAATGTAAAAGTTAATTCTTCTATTCTACAAGATTTAGTTCCACAACTTCAGTTTCCATTAGCGGCTGCTACTGGTGCAATATTACTTGAAACTGGTGATGAACTTCTCGCAGAAGATGGAACTGGTGCAACTTATATTCTTATAGAAGATGCAGATACAAAAGGAGAAGGTACACTTCTCAAAGTCAAAGTAGAAAGTGATTACACAAAAGAACTTATACTTGCAACTGTAACTGATGTAACATTCTTGAACGCAGTTGGTTCTACAGGATATTGGTTAGATAGAATCAAGTTTCAAAGTCATTTTCAAGAACCAATATACAACTTCATGGGAACAGTCGTTTCAGATGTAGGTGCATCAAACGAAACAGAAGATATTGTTCTAGAAACTGGTGGAAGAATCATGGGTGAACAGAATACAGGTTTTGGTTCATCAAATATCTTTATTGTGAATGAATCAGATGTACAACTTGATAACAATCTTACAAATAAAATGCAGACAAATAGTCCAGAGTTTATACTTGGTGAAGATGATAACGATAATAATCCAAATATTGCTCTTGAGAACGAAATGGGTAATCTAACCATAGATTCTGAAAGTTTAACAACACAAACGCATAAAGGTACAGAATTTACTCATGCGGCTGTGGGAAATGTGCGTAGAGTGATGGGTATAGGAACATACGCATACAAATATTTCCAAGGTTCTACTGATTTTGACGATAAAGTAGAAATATGGAAATCAGACGAGAATTATTACAATATAGAACTAGAAGCAGATACAGGTGGAGTTGGTGGAGGCCAACTTATAAATGAACAATCACTAAAAGGTCGTGAACTCGCACTTGAAGTCGGTGTTCAGTCCTAATTTTGCATATAAATAACTCTAGTTATGAGTAGTTTTTTGTATAAATATAACAAATAGACAAACAATGGGAGTATAAAAGTGCCAGCCATAATTACAAACAAATTCAGGATTCATAATGCACAAATGTTTGAAGAAGAATTTGGCGAATCAAGTCAACAATTTTATCTGGGGCTTGGAAGAATATCATCATGGACAGATGATACTAGTCCAGATACACCCACAGATACATTTAATGACATAGATATCGGACATCTATGGGACGACATGATCGCCGCAAAAGAAATACCAACTACACAAATCGAAGCAGTTACAAGACGAGTTGATTGGACATCAGGTACAGTTTACAAAATGTATGAACATGATAACTCATCTTTGTTCGATCAAGATTTCTATGTCCTTACAGAAGATTATAACGTATATAAATGTATTCAAAATGGTACAGTATTAACTGCTGGTGCAAACAGTACAGTTGCATCAACTGTGAAACCTGACCATACTACACCGAATACAACACCAACGGAATCTGATGGGTATCGTTGGAGATATATGTACACTATCACCTCTGCAAATCTATTAAAATATCTTACACCAGATTGGATGCCCGTATTATCTCATTCCAATTCAGCCGCAGATACAACAGCAGGTTCTGTTAAAACAGTTCTTGTTACGGCTGCAGGTTCAGGATATACAGACGGAAGTATTTCAATTACTGTAGATAGTGGAGATGGTTCTAACTTTGCAGGAACTGCAACAGTATCAAGTGGTGCAGTTACAGCATTTTCAATCACAAACGAAGGACAAGATTATTCACAATTGAGTCTTAGTCTTTCTTCTGGTTCAGGAACTGGTGCAACATTCAAACCTATCATCAGTCCAAATCCAAGACTTGCCGCTGGTGGTCATGGCTATGCATTAGAAGAAGAACTTGGTGCGTTCTATCGTATGTTAAATGTTCGACTTGAATACGGAGAAAGTACTACAATCACAACTGCAAATGATTATCGCAGATTATTGTTGATTAAAAATCCATACACATTTGGAAGTACGACTATTGCAACAGCAACGAACTATAGACAAACACAAAGACTTACAATTGGTAGTGCAAGTGGAACATTCACTCCTGACGAAACTATTACAGGTGGTTCGAGTGGTGCAACTGCAAAAGTTGTAGAATGGGATTCTTCTAGTGCTTATCTCTATGTAACTGATAGTGATGTTGTAGAAGGTGTCAAATCTGCTTGGACAAATGGAGAAACACTCACAGGTGGAACAAGTAGTGTTACAGGAACTTACACATCAGGAAGTGTAAACAATCCCGGACTACAACCACAAAGTGGAAAAATTCTTTATGTAGAAAACCGTTCACCGATTGCAAGATCAAGTGATCAAATAGAAGATATCAAACTTGTAATCGAATTTTAATAAGGAACAAAAAATATGGCAACTAATTTTGATTTCAACGTATCGCCTTATTATGATGACTATGATGATTCTACTGCAAAGACGGGTAGTTATCATAGAGTATTATATCGACCCGGTCGAGGAGTTCAGGCTCGTGAGTTGACAACACAACAACAAATAATGCAACGTCAAGTTGAGAGATTTGGTGAACACGTTTTTGAACAAGGTAGTCAAGTTTCTGGCGCACAATTTTCTTTAAGTAATCCACCATATATAAAATTAGAAGCACAATATAGTGGTTCTGATATTACTGTTTCAAACTTTGATAGTAAAACATTTTTTGGTAAACATTCTCTCGCTACAGGTCGAGTAATCAAATCAGTTGCAAATACATCTACAGAACCAAACACAATATTCATGAAATACAATTCTGGTAATAGAATAAACACATTATTTCTTACAGGAACAATCACAGGTACATTCCTTGCAGGTGAAAAAATAACAGGTGGAACAAGTACAAAAACTGGTATTATTCGTAGATGGGATTCTACAAATAAAATACTTTGGATAACAGAATCAACAGGTACTTTTACAGCAAGTGAAACTATTACTGCAACAACAGGAAATGGTACAGATAGTCTTAGTAATGCATCTGGTGCATTGACTGCAACTTTACAACAAATAAATTCTAGTGGATTTCTTGAAGGCGAAGTAATACAAAATGATATACCAACTCTTACTTGTAGTGCTGTAACAGGCACGTTTCAAGTTGGTGATGTAATCACAGGTAGTTCGAGTAGTGCAAAAGGACAAATCTTAAACTTTGACTCTGGTGCAAAAACAATTCAGTTTGTTGGTGTATCTGGAACATTCACAACAAGTGATACTGTAACAAGTGTTGGAACAGCAGGTGGATTCAAAGTTTCTGGAACAGCATCAGGTACAGTTTCGGCTGTCGCAAATCTAACTGCAACATACAATGCAACAGTTGGTGGTGCATCAGGTTCAGCAATCACATCATCTGTGGGGAAAAGTCAACTATTCTCAATTCAAGAAGGTGTGTTCTTTGTAAATGGATTCTTTGTAAAATGTGGTGCTCAAACTATAATTCTTTCAAAATATACTAACAACTCATCAAAAAGAATAGGATTAGTCGTAACAGAAAGTACAGTTGATTCAGATACAGATACTACTTTAGTCGATAATGCACAAGGGTATTCAAATCAAAATGCCGCTGGTGCAGACAGATACAAAATTGAACTTACACTTACTGCATTAGATACAACTGCAACAACTGGTGATGAAAATTTCATTACACTTACCGAAACAAGTACAACTATGTATAAAAAATTAGAAAATATTCCCGTTTATAGTGAAATTTTCAAATCAATTGCAAGAAGAACAAATGATGAATCAGGTAGTTATATAGTAGAAGATTTTCCTATAGAATTAACAGATCATGCTAGTGACACAACAAAAATGGTTACTAAAATTGGCATAGGAAAAGCATATGTTCATGGATTTGAAAGACAAAAAAATGTATCAACATCATTAGCTTTAAATCGTGCTAGAACAACTGAAACGAGAACATCTGGTGATACTCTTACACAATGGGGCAACTATGTTATCGTAGATGGAATGTCTGGTGCTTCTGCACAAGACTTCTTTGATCCTACAGTTATAGATGTTGTTGATTTGCATTGTACAGAATATGGAGATATTACAGTTACCAGTGCAGAAACTTATCGTGATACATTTATAGGTACTGCAAGAGTCCGTCATGTTCGACATGATGATTCTTCTAACGATCCTGCAGATTCAAGTACTCCCGGATCTGAAACATATCGTATGTATCTCTATGACTTTAAGTTTCATTCTATTCTAGGTACAGCACAGGCTGGTGCTGCTGGTTCTATCACTCTCGCATCTGGTGAAGATGATACAGATGATGCATTGAATGGTGCTCAAATCGAGATTTATGGTGGAACAGGTAGTGGCCAAGCAAGAGTTATTAAAGATTACGTTGGTTCAACAAAAGTTGCAACACCAGACGTAAATTGGACAACTAATCCTGCAAGTGATTCAACATATCGTATTTCATTCGGACTTAAAAATGTACAATCTGTTGTAAAAGTAACAACATATGATTCTACTTCTCCAACTGCACCTGTACTCGCAGCCAAGGCAAATATTGCGAATAGTGGTAGAGTTGGTTCAGTCGCAAGGCAAGAAGTATATACACCAACCGCTGGTGGTGCTGGTGCAGATGGTGATGCAAAACTATTTGACACAGAACACAACACATTAGTTTGGAAAGTTGGTGAAGGAAATATTAATGAAATTACAGAAGATAGTGTAAGTTATACTATTCAAAGAAAATTCACAGATCAGGCTATTTCGTCTGGTGCATTTTCAATTACTGCACCTGCAAACGAAGAATTTTTCTCTGGTAGTTCTGCATTAAGTAATAGTCTTAAAAATAGTGATTATCTAGTTGTCGTTACCGCGGTAAGTGCCGCAGGTTCTACAAGTCTTGCAGTTGGTGATATCATTGACTATACTGCATCAGGTAGATCAATCACACCAAACGAAACTAATCGAACAGTTACCTTTGAAGCAAATGATGGTAGTCTAGGTGCAACTGTTGATGTCATATGTAAAATGACTATTGGTGAAGGTGCGGCTGCAGAACCAAAATCAAAATCACTATCTGAATTTATACATTTAAAGAATGTCATTATTGATACAAACAATAACAATATTGCAAGTTTAGGTTATTCTGATATAGATGCTTCTTCAGTTGCAATTTACGATCAATCTGCAATTTCATCAAGTTCACCCGGAACAGATGTAACAAGTAGATTCGAGATCAATACAGGTCAAAAAGATAATGTATATGATCATGGATTTATTCGATTAAAAGTTGGTCAAACAGATCCGGGCGAAGTCAATGTAAAATTCAAACGATATGCACATTCAGGTAATGGTTACTTTAGTGCAAACTCTTATGGTGGTATTACAAGAGGTGATATCGAAACATTTACAAGTCCTACAACAGGTAGATCATTTAAACTTGTAGATTGTATTGACTTTAGACCAAGACGACCTGATGAGGCATATACAACACTATCAAGTGCAGATACAGATGGACAGGCAAGAATAGATCGTAGAGAGTTTGTAACTACATTCGGTACTGCAACAGGCGGTTCGGCTTCAACGATTGTTCTAGAAAGTAATACATCAAAAACTTCTGCTACAGATGACCGATACAATGGTGCAATCGTTACAATCATAAGTGGCACTGGTGCTGGTCAAGTTCGTAGAGTACATGATTATACTGGTTCTTCAAGAACAGTAACAGTAGATTGTGATTTTGACGTAAACGCTGCTTCAGGTTCAGTTTATCGTATTGAACAAATAGAATATACAAAGGCAAACGTAGAACTTCCATATCCAAATACAAATTGGACAGCAGATTACAAATACTATCTACCAAGAAAAGATATTCTTTTTATGCTATCTGATGGCACAATTGCTGGTATGTCAGGTGAACCTGAACTAAATCCAAAGGTACCAGTTCTTCCAGATAATGTAATGCCATTATATCAATTAGCAATTCCTGCATATACAAATAGTGTAAGTGATGTAAATGTTTACAGATATGATAATAAACGATATACTATGAGAGATATTGGTAAACTTGAAAAAAGAATTGATCATTTAGAATATTACACATCATTAAGTTTATTAGAAAAAACATCAGAAACTATGTCTGTAAAAGATGATCAAGGTCATGATAGATTTAAGAATGGTATTCTTGTAGATAACTTTACAGGACATGGTGTAGGTGATGTTGGACATATAGATCATAAAGTTTCAATTGATCCTGTTAAAACAGAAATGCGACCACCATTCTCTGGGAATGTTGTAGATTTATCTTCTGCATTTGATTCTGGAACAAGTTCTGGTGTGACAAAAACAGGAAATTTAATTACACTCGCATATACAACAGAAGATTTTATAAGTCAACCAATGGCATCAAAAGGTGTAAATCTAAATCCATTCTTAGTGTTGGATTATGTTGGAAGTGTTGTAATGTCTCCTGATTATGATGCATGGTTTGATACAGGTACAAATCCAACAGTACATTCAAATGTAAATGGTGATTATGATGCTTGGCAATTTGCAAGTACAACAGGATTCTCAGCATTTGGAACTCTTTGGAAAGATTGGGAAATATTAGTACATGGATTAGATTTAAATAATTTAGATAATGTTGATTCTGTAAGACAAAGTATTGACCCAACAGGAGAAGTTTTTGCAAATAGTGATGTTACAGCCGCAGATTTAGTAAGAACAGTTCATAGTATTAAACAAAGAAATACTAGTCATGGTATAGGTAATAAAAATACATTTCAAAGTAATCCAGATTCAATGTTTTCTTCTAGTGGTGATGGTAGATATGTTGTAGATATGAATGTATCTCCTTATATTCGTGCATTGACAATTACAATAACAGCATTTGGATTAAAACCAAATTCAAGACATTATCCGTATTTTGATGGAACAGATGTGAGTTCTACTTGTACTCCTTCAGGAGGTAGTGCTGGCGATCCAATTTATACAGATGCAAATGGTGGAATTAGTGGTCTTTCATTTGCTTTGGCTGCAGGTACATTTAGAACAGGTATTAAATTGTTGAGATTATTAAATGTTTCAACAGAATCGGTAAAAAATTCAACTTCAAGAGCGGAGGCTATTTTTCAGGCAACAGGTATTTCTGGAAAACGAGTTGCATTTGCACCTGGTGGTAAAAGACCGTACGAAGAAGATCAAAATTGGTCTGATGATAATACAGAAGGATATGTATTTGATGATGAAATTATATTTGCTAATGCATTTGGTCCAGATGGAATTCCAGATGGAAATGATGGTAATGCTGATGCAGATCCTATTGCAGCATCTCCAGCTGATGATCAGGCATTTATAGATGCTGAAGATAATGACTCTTAGAAACAATTTAAATAACGGAGAATAAAAAACAATGAAATTAAAAGCAGATGATCCCTTAGCACAGACGTTTTTTGTTTCTAAAGACGGTCATAATTTTGGAATATTTGTGCCTAGTGTTGATATATACTTTAAAACAAAAGATGATGAAGGTTTACCTGTGACATTACAGTTACGAAAAACTATAAATGGAGTTCCGGGTCCAGAGATTCTTCCTTATGCAGAGAAAACTCTTACGCCCGATAATGTAAATGTTACTGCAACTGGTCCTAATAGTGATTCGTCTGTTAGTTCATTGACTGCAACTACTTTTACTTTTTCCTCTCCAGTATATCTTGCACCAGCTGAGGAGTATGCAATAGTTCTTAAAAGTCCAAGTGATCAATATCAAGCATGGGTTGGTGAAATGGGTGAGGTAAGAGAAGATGTAACAGGAACACGAAGAATTACACAACAACCATATGTAGGAAGTTTATTTTTATCACAAAATGATAAAACTTGGACTGCATCACAATGGGAAGATTTAGCATTTGTAATGAAGAAATGTAAGTTTACAACTACAGGTACAAACTATGCATACTTTGCGAATCCTGCAAGTACACCATCTTCCACATACAGATTTGATACATTTAGACTTGGCACAGAAGATAATATTGATTCAGTTTCAACACATACACAATGGCAAATGCGTTCAAGAAAACGTGCAACAGCCGCAGAGTCATCTGGTACTGCTGATTCACCAAGTACTTCCACATACACAAACATTAGACCAAATGAAACTATAGATATTACAGATGGCCAACGTGCTGTTCATACAACAGCGGGTTCACTTGTCCTAAAAGCAGATTTTACTTCTCATAGCGCATATGTTTCACCAGCAATTGATGTATCTAGACTTCAATTTGTTGCTGTAGAAAATCTCATTAATAACTTTACAACAAATGAAACAAATGCATTTGCTACTCAAGCAGATGGTGCGACTGCACCTCAAGATTCAAGTAGTGGTGGTGCAAGAGCAAGATATATTAGTAGAAAAGTTACTCTTGCAGATGGATTTGATGCACAAGATTTACAAGTCTTTTTAACCGCAGATAAACCACCATCTGCAACAATTACTGTATATGCAAAAGTGTTGGCTGCAGAAGATGAAACAAACTTTGATGATGTTGCTTGGACACTTATGAGTCAAAAGACAAATAGTTCTAATACATCAAAATATAATTCTGGTGAATATAAAGAATATGAATATCAACCAACTACTTCACCATTAACTTATACTGGTGTAAATAATGTTATTTACAAAACATTTAAACAATTTGCAGTTAAAGTTGTTATGACAAGTAGTGATAGTAACTACGTTCCTAAGTTCCGTGATTTAAGAGTAATTGCTCTTGATAGTGGAAGAACAGGACTTGTATCATTTGGATTAGAATAATATGTCAGAACAGATTGCGGTAGAAAATACATCTTTTGTTCGTGATATTCACAGCAAAGGTTTAATGAATACAGATTTAAAGGCTCGTCAAATACATAGAGAAAATTTGATGAGATTAGAAAAAGAAAGATTACAACAGATAAATACAAGAGATGAAGTGAAACAGTTGAAAGAAGATGTAAATGAAATCAAACAACTTCTTTTGGAACTTGTAAATAGAAAAATCATTGATATAGACAAAGGAGAGAAGTAAGTGGCAATCTCTACTCTAAACACGACAGATACATTTAACACATGGCGAACATTATTTAATAATCTCGTCAACGAACATAATTCTGGAAGTACTAGTATTGTAGATGGTGATGATGATACTAAGGTACAGGTAGAAGAAAGTTCTGATGAAGATATAATTCGTTTTGATACTGGTGGTACAGAACGAATGACAATTGCAGCCGATGGTGCTATTGCAATCGCAGGTGCAATTACAGGTTCCAGTACAATTCAAGGTACAACAATTACTGCTACAACAGCATTTGTTCCAGATGCATCTGATGGTGCGGCTCTCGGAACAAGTTCTTTAGAATTTTCTGATTTATTTCTTGCAGATGGTGCAGTAATATCTTTTGGTGCAGATCAAGATGTTACTGTTACACATGACCCAGATGATGGATTATTTCTAAAAAGTGCTGCTACTGCTGATGATAATCCATTTCTTCTTACCTTACAAACAGGTGAGACAGATTTGGCTGCAGATGATGTTATTGGTAAAATCGCATTTCAGGCACCTGATGAGGGTACAGGTACAGACGCAATATTAGTATCTGCGGCTATTCAGGCTGTCGCAGAGGGAGATCATAGTTCCTCTAGTAACGCAACAACATTACAATTTATGACAGGTGCAAGTGAGGCTGCAACAGCAAAAGCATATTTAAAAAGTGATGGTTCATTTGGTCTCGGTACAGCACCTTCTTATCCTTTTCATTTAAAAGTAACAACTGCTGATGCAGATCATCTTGTAATAGAATCGACAGAAGCAGGTGCAAACGAAGCACCCGGTATTGCATTATGGAGAAACTCAGGTTCTCCTGCAGATAATGACACAATAGGAAGAATTAGATTCTATGGTGAAGATAGTGGTGGTGCATTAAGTACTTACGGACAAATTGTAACTAAAATTCTTGATGTTACAGATGGTACAGAAGATAGTCAAATGGCATTTGCTACTCTTACTGCTGGTTCAGAAACAACAACTCTACTTCTAAAAAATGATGATGCATATTTTGATAATGATGTATATTTAGATTCAGATAATGCTGTTCTAAATTTTGGTGCAGATGCAGATGTAAAAATTACACATGACCCAGATGATGGTTTATTCATTAAGAGTGCTGCTACTGCTGATGATAATCCATTACTTCTCACATTACAAACTGGTGAAACTGATCTTGCCGCTGATGATGTTATTGGTAAGATTGCATTTCAAGCACCTGACGAAGGTACAGGAACTGATGCGATATTAGTATCTGCCGCTATTCAAGCGATTGCAGAAGGTGATCACAGTTCTTCCAGTAATGCAACTTCACTTCAATTTATGACTGGTGCTTCTGAGGCTGCAACTGCAAAGGCATCTGTTACCTCTGGCGGAGATGTAAAAGTTCTTACAGATGGTGCATCAGTATTCTTTGGTGCTGATTCAGAAATAGAATTACGCCATGTTGCTGATGATGGATTAATTTTAAAACACGTTGGTACTGGTGATGGTAAAGAACCTAGTTTGACATTTCAGGCAGGTGATAATGATATTGCTGCTGATGATGTGTTGGGTTCTATATTCTTTCAAGCGCCTGATGAAGGTGCTGGAACAGATGCAATACTTGTTGCCGCAGGAATAGAAGCAGTATCAGAAGGAGATTTCAGTTCATCTAACAATGCAACATCTCTACATTTAAAAACTGGTGCTTCAGAGGCTGCAACTACAAAAGTAAAAGTTAGATCAGATGGTGGTGTAACTCTTACAACTGCTCTCGGTAGTTCAAGTTCTGCAACTGCAAGTACTTTATATTCAGATAATATTCCAAAAGCATGGGTTCGTGCAGTAGGAACAGGAACTGCAGCCATTAGTGATGATCATAATATTGCAAGTATAACAGACAATGGAACAGGTGATTATACATTTGCAATAGATACTGATATGGCGAGTGCAAACTACGCAGTTCAGGCTACGTTTAGCACTTCACAAGGTGCAGTTATAAACGCACAGGCTGCTGGTACAATACAACTTCACGCTGCAAATGCTAATGGGACACTTACTGATGCACCAATTATTTGTGTATCAATTTTAGGAGAAAATGAATAATGAGAATAATTCATTCAGACGCAACATCAGGAATTGCTTGTATAACAAGTCCTTCTCCAAGATGGTTATCTGTACAAACAAATGCAGGAGATACAGAAACAGAAGCATTGATTAAACTTGCAAATAAAGTTCTTCCGAATGGAACAAGATATGCGATTGTTGCAGATAGTGTTGTTCCTACAGACAGAACTTTTAGAAATGCATGGGAATATACAGCAGATAGTGATTCTAAAACAGCAACAAGTTCATAACGGAGATTATTAATGGCATTTTCAGTAAATTTAACAAAAGCGAGAAACTTACACATAGACAGTATTCGTGTAATTAGAAATCGAGAACTAGTAAAACTTGATGCAGATTATATGAAAGCATTAGAAGCAGATGATTCTTCTGCACAAACTACTGTAAAGAACAAAAAAACAGATTTGCGTAATATGCCAGCAAATGTACCTGCTGTTGGGACATTTGCAGATGCAGATGCTATTAAAGCATACTGGCCGAGTGGTGGTGCATTTGGCAATTTACCCACTTCATAAACTCTCTAGAAGAATATAAATAGTATTATAAACATTAAATAAATATAAATACTAAGAACGATTTTTCACTTACGGAGAGTATAGATAGATGGCTTCCACATATAACATATCAGTAGATCAAGGTGCAGACTTCAGTACCACAGTTACCTTGACAGATTCAGACAATTCCGCTCTAGACCTCGACAATTATAGTGTACGGGCACAAATGAGAAAATACTATACTTCTCGTTCTGCAACAGATTTTACTGTTGCGGTTGATAGTCCTGCAAGTGCAGGTAAAACTACTCTTTCTCTTACTGCAACGCAAAGTGCAAGTATAGAACCGGGTCGTTATGTTTATGATTTAGAGATTGAAAGTGGTACAAGTGTTGTTACTAGAGTGTTAGAAGGTATCGTAACAGTATTTCCGGGAGTAACCAGAGAAGCAGGAAGATATGGAGTTACTGCATATGGTTCTACAGATTCATTTGTATTATTAGAAGATTATTGGGGTGGTGCAAGATTATGGAATGAAGATTCTGCAGGATTCATTATTTACGAACCTGATAATTAAAAAGGAATAAACAATGGCTGTTAAAGTAAGTGTTGCAGGTAGTGGGACCACTACAGCAAGTCTTTCTACTGTCAATCCAAATGTAAAAATATCTACAATAGGTATTCAAGGTCCCGCTGGTACAGGTATTGATCTGACTACAGCAGGTACTGCTACTGCAAGTAAGGCACTTGTATTAGATAGTGATAGTAAGATTGATGTTCTTAAATCAGGTGATCTTGTCATTACAGGTTCTTCAAATACAATAGGTCATGCAGACGATACAGATTTATTAACGATTGCGTCTGGAACTTTCACAGTTGCTGGTACAACAATCACAACTGGTCTAACTATTGGTGGAACAGGTGTTACATCTACAGCATCCGAATTAAACATACTAGATGGTGTTACTTCAACTGCCACAGAGTTAAATATATTAGACGGTGATACTTCTGCAACATCAACAACTCTTGCAGCCGCAGATAGAATCGTAGTCAATGATGCAGGAACTATGAAACAAGTTGCATTATCTGATTTAGAAACATTCATGGAAGATGCCCTTGATACAGGAACAAATCTAACAACAGTTGGTGCATTGAACGCTGGTTCTATCACCTCAGGATTCGGCACGATTGATACAGGTTCTTCTGCTATTACAACAACAGGTTTGATTAGTGGTGGTTCTTTAGATATTGATGATGTTCTTATCAATGGAACTACAATAGGTCATACTGATGATACAGATTTAATGACTGTTGCATCAGGACTTCTTACAGTCGCAGGTGAAATCTCTGTAACAACATTAGATATTGGTGGAACAAATGTTACATCAACTGCCACAGAGTTAAATCTAATGGATGGTGGCACAAGTGCAGGAACAACTGCTGTCGCAGGTGGTGATGGTATTGTAACGAATGATGGTGGCACCATGCGTCAAACAACTGTAGATACATTTGACACTTATCTATCAGCAACAACAAAAACATTAACAAATAAAACTTTAACAACGCCTACTATTTCACAAATTAACTCAACCACCATTACTCTAAACGCTTCAGCAGATATTGTATTAGATGCTGATGGCGCTGATGTAAAATTAAAAGATGGTGGTACTAATTTTGGAAGATTTACAAATTCTGGTGGAGAACTAGTTATAAAATCTGGTTCATCTGCTACTACAGCCGCCACATTTAGTGGTGCTAATGTAACATTTGCAGGAACTTTGGCTGCATCATCTATAGATGGTGGGTCATTTTCATAACACATATATATTATAGAACATTATTTTATTTAACTTTTGGAGGAAACACAAATGCCAGATGAAACAAATGAAAACATTGAAACAACAGGCGAACAAAAAGTTGACCTTAACTATGTAAATTCTGTAATCAATAGTTTACAAAATAGAGTAAATACTCTTACAGCAGAAAATGTAAAACTAGAAGCAGAAAGTAATGTGATGAAAAATCAATTAGTTGCTTTAGTAAAACAATCACAAGGTTCAGGTGAAGAAGATGCTTCTTTAGAAGTATCCGAAGAATTATTAACTGAATCGGAGGCAACATAACACACAGGAAAAGTAAATGGCAACAACCATATTACTAAAAAGAAAATCTTCTGCATCAGGTGCCCCTAGTACAAGTGATTTACAGGTTGGTGAACTTGCAATAAACACCAATACTGGAATACTTTATACAGAGAATGATGCAGGAAGTATTATTACTATCGGTGCAGGTCCGGGTGCGTTACCAATCGCAAATCTAGACATAGACGCTGGAACAGATATTGGTGCAGGTCTTGCAGATGCTGATCTGTTTATAGTTGATGATGGTGCTGGTGGAACAAATAGAAAAACAGCCGCATCAAGAATCAAAACTTATGTTGCTGATGTTACATTAACGACAGCCGCACAAACAAATATCACTTCATTAGGTACACTAACTGCATTAACAGTTGATGATGTTGCCGTAAATGGTAAAGTCATCACTATGACTGGTTCTACTGGCGATACGGCTGCATTGACTGTTGGCACAAATGGTACATTAACGATTGAAACAACAGATGCCGCAGCCGCTGCCGCAAATATTCAAATAACTGCTGATGGTACAGTAGATATTGATTCTGCAGGTGTATTGACTTTAGATTCTGGGGCAGCAATTAACATTGAACCTGCTTCTGGTTCTGCAATTTTATTAGATGGAACAATTAGTATAGATGCTGGAGTTGTTACAGGTGCAACTTCAATAACCTCTACTGCATTTGTTGGTGATATAACTGGTGATGTAACAGGTAATGTAAGTGGCACAGCCGCAACAGTTACAACTGCTGCTCAATCTAATATAACTTCATTAGGCACACTAACTACTCTTACTGTTGATAATATTATTATCAATGGAACGAATATAGGACATACTTCTGATACAGATGCGATTGCAATATCTTCAGGTGGTGTCGTTACTTTCTCACAAAATCCAGTTTTTCCAGATGGCAGTATTGCTATTGCAGATTTAGATATTGATGGTGGAACAGACATTGGTGCAGGTGTTGTTGATGCCGATTTGTTTATCGTTGATGATGGTGCAGGTGGTACGAATAGAAAAGTTACTGCATCAAGAATTAAAACATATATCGGTGCAGGTGCCGCTGATGATTTAGGTGCTGGTGATGCAGCCGTTACTCTTACTACAACTTCTGGTGATATCACAATTGATGCACAGGCAAATGATAGTGATATTATTTTCAAAGGAACAGATGATAGTTCTGATACTACATTTTTAACAATTGATGGTAGTGCCGCAGGTAAAGCAACTTTCAATAATGAAATTGTATCTGGTGCAGTTATTACATCAGGTGCTGGATTAGTTATCGCAGATGCTGGTAACATAGGAAGTGCTTCTGATACTGATGCGATTGCAATTAGTTCAGGTGGTGTTGTTACCATGAATCAAATTCCAGTCTTTAGTGCAGGAATCAATGTATCTGGTGGGACAATCGCTGGGACACTTGCAACAGCCGCACAGACAAATATTACTTCATTAGGTACATTGACCGCATTAACTGTTGATGATGTTGCTGTAAATGGCAAAGTCATTACAATGACAGGTTCTTCTAGTGATACTGCTGTATTTACAGTTGGAACTAATGGAACACTTAGTATTGTTACTACAGATGATGCAGCCGCAGCCGCAAACATACAGATTACAGCAGACGGTACAGTAGATATTGATTCGGCAGGAGTTTTAACTTTAGATTCTGGTGCCGCAATTAATATTGAACCTGCGTCTGGTTCTGCTATTCTGTTAGATGGAACAATTAGTATAGATGCTGGTGTAGTCACTGGTGCAACGAGTATTACTTCTACTGCATTTGTTGGAGACATAACTGGTGATGTAACAGGTAATGTGAGTGGCACAGCCGCAACGGTTACAACAGCCGCACAAACAAATATAACTTCACTTGGAACATTAACAGCATTAACAGTTGATGATGTTGCAATAAATGGTAAAGTAATAACCATGACAGGTTCTTCCAGTGATACTGCTGTATTTACTGTTGGCACAAATGGAACTTTATCAATTGTTACTACTGATGATGCAGCCGCAGCCGCAAATATTCAAATAACTGCTGATGGAACAGCAGAACTTGCAGGAACCACAGTTACATTAGATTCTGCTGGTGGTATTACTTTAGATGCAGACAATGGAACGATTACATTTGCAGATGCAGGCTCTAGTCTTGGAACAATCACTTCTTCAGGATATTCTGGAACAGCAGCCGTTGCTACAACAGTTACAGTTTCAGATAGTACTGCAAATACAAACTTCCCTGTTGTTTTCCATGATGAATCAAATGCATTATTAGATGACACAGGTGCATTACGATACAATCCAAGTACAGGCGAACTACTTGTACCAAATCTTACTGTTGCAGGAACAACTACACAAGTTGATACTGTTACTATGCAGGCTGCAAACGCAGTTATATTTGAAGGTGCAACCGCAGATGCACATGAAACAACTTTATCGGTTGTTGATCCAACTGCTGACCATACACAATATTTAATCAATCAAGGTGGATATATTCCACTTCTTGCGGCTGCCACAACAACTGCAATTACTTCAACTCCAGCAGAGTTAAATCTTTTAGATGGTATTACAGCAGGAACTGTTTCTGCTTCACTGGCAGTTATCGTAGATTCTAATAAAGATATTACAGGTTTTAGAAACGTAACACTTTCTGGTGAATTAGATGCTGCAACAGGAGACTTTTCTGGTGCTGTTGATGTTGCTGGTGCGACTACAACTGCTGCCTTAACTGCAAGTGGTATACTAAAAACAGACGATACTACTGAAGCGACAAGTACAACTGATGGTTCTCTACAAACAGATGGTGGATTATCTGTAGTAAAAGATGCAGTCTTTGGTGATGATGTCAAGTTATTATCAGACGCAGCCGTGTTATCATTCGGTGCCGATTCAGATGTAACAATCACTCATGTTGCTGATACAGGTATTCTTCTGAATAGTACAATGGCAATTCAGTTCAATGATGCAAGTCAATCTATCAATGCACCCTCTAATGCGATTTTAGATATCAATGCAACTGATGAAATCGAACTGAACGCAACTCTTGCAGATGTAAACGCAAATCTAGATGTATCAGGAACAATCGTTGGTGCAAGTACATTAACAGCAACAGCAATAACTGCAAGTGGTATTCTAAAAACAGACGATACTACAGAGGCTACATCTACTACAGATGGGTCATTACAAACAGACGGTGGACTTTCTGTTGCAAAAGATATTGTGGCAGGAGATGATGTTAAATTATTATCTGATGCGGCTGTATTATCATTCGGTGCAGACTCTGATGTTACTTTAACCCATGTTGCTGAC
>VTLG01016558.1_pt1 | contig 25100 bp, 45 predicted proteins | sample 4694571 | NCBI WGS metagenome assembly VTLG01 (sample SAMN12604809, study PRJNA352737) | marine metagenome | biome: ENVO:00000447; feature: ENVO:00000209|ENVO:00000569|ENVO:01000036; material: ENVO:00002151; isolation source: viral sequences binned using virsorter ...
CAACCAAGCATCACCGTCTACACTGTTGCCGTCTTTATCTTTCTTGCGCGAACGCTTGCCAGCAACCTTGTCAACTAATTGCTCTACCTTAGACTTTGCACTGTCACCAGAGATTAACTTTATAAGCTTGGCTTCTGAGGTAATACCTTGGTCCTCGAAGATTTCAGCAACACCAGCTGGTGTGATGTTATCTGAGTTAATGCCGTGGTCCTTAAGCTTATTTTTAGCACCAGCAACATTCTTGATGTACTTTTCGGCCATGCTATCTGTCAGGCCGCCAGCGTCCATTAAATCACCCTTCAGGTTGGTCCTGTCGGCAGACTTAAAATTACCTTTATCCAACTTAGCCCCTGCCATGCCGGACACTAGCAGACAGTAGCTAGTCATTTTTAGCTTCTGGCGTTCTTCTGTAATCGCGGAAGCCTTACCGTTAAGCTTGCCAATTTTTTTCTCATTGGCATTGATTGTGTTGAGTGTGTCCATGTCTAAAATTTTTGTTACGTTTTGCATTTTTGTCTCCAAAATTGTAGGGAATGTAGCAGGACGCTACGACACCGCAAGGCGCGGTGTTTCGGGCGTGTCCTACGCGCCCATCATCAGGTAGCTTAGTTGTCATCATACGATTGTGACATTGCCGCAAGCACGGCAGGGTCAAGCATATAAGACTTCATTACTGGCTTGTTGCCATCAGCCTTTAATTTATCCATGACCTGTACAGCCTGAGATAAAACCAGCCCAACATATGTTAGGCCGCCATTTACATAAATGTGAAAGTATTCAACCATTATTTATTCCCCTTTTTTTGTGGAACTAAGTACAGTTTCTTGCCCTCTGGGGTGACGATATGAATATCTTTTTTCTCATACCCCAACTTTTCAAGCATAACACCGCAAGCATTCTTAGCATCTTGTAGTGTTCTACATGTACTATCGGCACTCATATTGCGTGCCTCAGCTATTACTTTATACATAATACGTCTCCTGTTTCGTCTGGTGTCTCTTCATAACTGGCTACCAATGCCAGCGACAGGATATAGGCAAGGCGTATTCTAAACCGATACGTTACAGCAAAACATGTCTGCCTCAGTCTACACCCCTGATTTGCACATAAGCCGGACGCTATCGAAGCGGTAATCAGGTGGTGGTTCAGTGTCGGGGGTGCTAGCCCCTGCCCCAGTGGGCGTGTCCGGTAAGTGTAGCGATGACCTCCAAAATTTGAAAAAAAAGAATATACCCCTTAAATACACCATTCTCAGCATTATTCAAGTCTTTTGAGTTATTTTCTTTATTTAATTTATAGACGTTTAACAGCCCCAAATTATTGTACGGGAAACTGCGGTTTTTTATGCTCAAAATACCTAATTTGCCCGTACAGGCGTTTCTCGCCATGCCCGTGTATGATTATGAGCAAAAATAGAGATAGGCACTCACGGGGCTTTAAATCGCCATTAAAAGGCATATGGGTAGCGTCACCTGCATGTGGTCTGGTATAATTTGTTCCATAGTACGAATGTGAAAGCCCGACCAAGCGATAGCGCATGGTGGCAGATTAAAGGGAATAGAACATGCCAAAAGATAAACACCCTCACCTATCCATAGTGACAGATACGGGGGATAAACTTACAGCCAAACAGGAACACTTTTGCCAGATGGTTGCACAAGGTGAAACACTGACAGAAGCCTACCGTCAGGCTTACGATGTGAAAGAAGGGACAAAACCAAGCACTGTATGGGCTAATGCCTCGAAGCTGGCAACAGAGAACACCAAGGTTGCACAGAGGATAAAGTCCATAACTGAGGAAATCACCGCACGAAAGCGGACAGACGAGGACCGCCTCAGAATATGGGTGACTGACAGGCTGAAAGAAGAAGCAGTGTCCGGCAGTGATACGTCACGGGTCAGTGCGCTCACCCAGTTGGGAAGGTCCATAGGTATGTTTTCAGATAATGTGGTGACAGATGAAAATTCAAACAGGTCAGCGTCTGAGATTGAGGCCGATTTGCAGAGGCGGTTGGCTTTGCTGATGAGTGAGTGACCCTACCCACGCAAACTTTGGCGTATGTACGGACCCCACCCTACCCCCACACCCGTTTGTCAGGCTGGCCCTGCCCACGCGGACTACATGATGATTTACACATCCGATGACAAAAGAAAAAACATAGACCTTCCATGCCAGCATGATTGTAGGTTTGTTGGCGTTTTAAGCCCCACTGAGAGCATTTGTCTGATATGTAGTATGACACCCGCCGAAAGAGATGCTTGGGCGTCTCTGAGCGAAATAGAGAGGAATATACTTCTATTTATCGTGGAGAAGAGAAGGCGTGAGATATGGGATTACTGGGAATATACCACTAAACCCACTATACAATGACCCCCACCCCCTAATTTGTACCATGATACAAATAGTTTATTTTCCCCCCGGGTGTTTTTCGGGAAAATAGGGGTAGGAATCCTAACCCTCGTACTAATTTTTTTCGTAAAAATACTCTTCTGTGTCCCCTAGACGGTATTTGTTGCCTGATTCTACCTGATAATAGTCGGTAGATACCTTAAAATCGGGCATTAACGGGCTTTCTGGCGTTAGGGAGTTGTCATATACCCGCATTCTGTTGTTCGGGTACAGTGCATACTGTCCGTTTTCTAGCTCTATCAGGTTAAATGACTTGTGTTCTTCGGGAATTTCGGACGTCGAGTAGTCTATTTCATCTGCCTGTGCATGGTAGTTGTCTAATGTGCAGATATATGTGCCGTAAAAATTACCAGAGTCTCTGGTTCGGACTTCAAAGTCCATAGACCCGATAAACTGCTTGTAAATAGACGTAACGCCATAGTCCATGCAGTTCCAGAATTGCAGATTTGGCAGGGACAGGTCTGGTTCTGGGGTTTTTGGCTCTGATAAAAAGGCACTAATCGGTAATTTATCATATAAAGCGCCATATTGCGGCAGGTATGTCTCAAAGTAGAAAGCTCTACCGGGAATAGACTTTGCCGTCACCCAGTGGCCCTCTATGAACTCACCATGCCCCTCTTGGTGGTCCATAAGATACTCTTTGCGAACATAAACTTTAGCGTTTGGAATATTGGTCAGTAGTGTTGACATTTGTAAATTCCATATCGTCTGGGTGTACACAGCTTGTTAGCTTAAATATCATGGGAACTTGTATCATTCTGAATACATCTATCGAATCTTCAATCATTTCCACAATACGAGTCTTGCATTCTTCCTCAGTGTCATAAGGGCCACGGTCATCACTTATGAGTATGCAGTCAGCAGGATTAGCTATGTGACAAGCTACTATAAAGGCCTTAAACATTTAGCATAGTTCCTTTTCAGAGCAAGAAACAGGATAACATTGGACAATCACTTTAAAATATTTATTTTCACTACCCTCATGTTTCATCTCTTCATAAGATGAAAATTCGCAATGTTCTTGATAGGATGTTTCCTTTAACACGTCTTGACTTTCCAAAACCCATTCTGTGCCTGTGTGGGTCCAAATACTCAATGCAAGAGCAAATTCTTTCATTACTAGTCTCTCCCTTATATGATATATATATTATATATATATATATATTAATATAGATATATACCTGAGTCTAGTGTAACAGGTAACTGTGTTGTATAGTTACTTGGGGTGTAACGTCTCCCGACACCCCCGGTGGGGTTGAGCAAATACTAGTTTGCTCCCCCGCCGTCATTTTCTAGGGAGAGGGAGTTAAGTATGAAAGAAGAAATAATCCGTGCTTTGATTGCTCAGGCACACGGCAACATTCAGTTGCACAAAACAAACATAAATGTTTATCTATCTAATCCAGCAGGAATAGGAGAGCATTCCGATATTCTTGAAGCTATTCAGGGTGAACTTGATAAAATATCAATACATCGAGACAGAATAGAGATTCTGGAAGAAATTGAAGATGACAAATATAATACAATTTCCGGGTAACCCTTCTATACATGAAGACCCTGATTTAGACCCAAAAGAAATGCTGGGTGTGCTTCGTGAAGAAGTTTCTATGACAGAGGCACTTGTTGTTGGGTGGACTGATGAAGGCAACTTGTTTATGGCCACATCACATGGCAAGGGTCCGGATATGGTGTTTTTGTTAGAGCTTGCAAAATCAGTTTTGATAAATCGTTGTGTTAGCGATACATGAGTACATTATCAGCAGTAAAGCAAAAGATAGCTCAACTTCCCCCACAAAAGAAGAATGAGATACTAGAGCTATTAAGCGAGCTTGAGGAAGCAAAGTCTCGTGAGGGCGCTAGAAGTGACTTCCTACAGTTTGTAAAAAGGGTATGGCCCGCGTTTATAAACGGAAGACATCATCAAATCATGGCAAATGCATTTGAGCGTGTAGCAAATGGAGAGCTAAAGCGCCTGATTATCAACATGCCCCCAAGACACACCAAGTCAGAGTTTGCATCATATTTATTTCCCGCTTGGTTTTTAGGAAGATACCCAGAGAAAAAAATTATCCAGACAGCGCACACCGCAGAGCTTGCTGTGGGTTTTGGTCGTAAGGTTAGAAACCTAATCAACCAAGAGGATTTTCAAGAAGTATTTCCCGGAATATCTCTATCAGCAGATTCAAAGGCTGCTGGTCGTTGGAACACAAACAAAAAAGGAGATTACTTTGCGATTGGTGTTGGCGGTGCGGTCACTGGTAAAGGTGCTGATGTTCTCATTATTGATGACCCCCACTCGGAACAAGAGGCGGCATTGGGGGCTTACAACACGGAAGTCTACGACAAGGTATACGAATGGTATACATCAGGACCAAGACAAAGACTCCAGCCGGGAGGGGCGATAATTATTGTTATGACCCGTTGGTCTGTAAAAGATTTAACTGGTCAAATCGTAAAGTCAGCCACGCAAAGAGAGGGCGCGGATGAGTGGGAGGTAATTGAGCTTCCGGCAATAATGCCGTCCGGTGAACCGCTTTGGCCTGAGTTTTGGCCCGTAGACCAACTAGAGGCATTAAAGGCCGAACTCCCGATTTCCAAATGGTCAGCCCAATATCAACAAGACCCAACTGCTGAAGAGGGCGCATTAATAAAAAGAGAATGGTGGCAAGAGTGGGAATATGAGAATCCGCCACCGTGTGAGGCCATAATACAAAGTTGGGATACGGCCTTCTTAAAAACACAACGGGCAGACTACAGTGCTTGTACAACATGGGGTATATTTAACCACCCTAATGACCAAGGGGAAACCGTTCCTAATTTAATTCTGCTGGATGCGTATAAAGAAAAGCTAGAGTTTCCAGAATTAAAAAGAGCCGCCTATGATAAATACTGGGAGTTTGAGCCTGACCAAATGATTGTTGAAGCAAAGGCCGCAGGCTCCCCGTTGATTTTTGAATTAAGGGCCATGGGAATACCTGTGACTGAGTTTACACCGTCCCGTGGGCAGGATAAAATAGCTAGGGTGAATGCCGTAACAGACCTGTTCGCCTCTGGCGTTGTGTGGACGCCACATACAAGATGGGCGGAAGAAGTAATAGAAGAGTGTGCGGCATTCCCTACGGGAGAAAATGATGACTTGGTTGACTCCACAACTCAGGCTTTGTTGAGATTCCGTCAAGGTGGATGGATAAGAAGCGTTATGGATGAGTGGGATGACGAGCCAAAATACAAAAGACCCGTGGAGTATTACTAAAAAAATTATTGTCAGATATGTTGGGCATCACGAAATAAAAATTTACGAAGAAAAAGGTTGGTTTGTTGTAAGCGACCTCTCAGACTGTCATCACGGTAGATATTCTGTTATTATGCAAAAATTAGAAAACTCACAGGAATAAGTATCATGGCTGTAGAAAAGCAAATGAGTCCAGCAAATCTGGATATAGAAGACGCTCCAGAAGTTGAGGTTGAAATAGTAAACCCAGACATGGTTAGCGTTCAATCCGAAGATGAGTCTATGGTTATTGATTTTACGGGTGAAGTTGCTGAGTCCATTATGGGGCCGGGGCATGATGCTAACTTGGCTGAGTATATGGAAGAAGGAGAGCTAGATTCTCTTGCTTCTGAATTAGTTGATGATTTTGTTGCTGACCGTGAGTCTAGAAAAGAGTGGGCTAGGTCTTACGTCAAGGGCTTAGACCTTCTTGGCATGAAGATTGAAGAGCGCACACAGCCTTGGGCAGGCGCGGCTGGTGTTTTTCATCCAGTGTTGACAGAGGCTGTTGTTCGTTTTCAGGCACAGGCTATGGGAGAATTGTTTCCTGCCGCTGGCCCAGTGCGTACAAAAGTTATGGGAAAGCGTGACCCAGAGAAAATGGAGCAGGCCACCCGTGTAGAAACAGAAATGAATTATCTTCTTACAGAGGAGATGACAGAATATCGGGAAGAAACAGAACAAATGCTGTTTCGATTACCTTTGGCAGGCTCTGCATTTAAAAAAGTTTACTACGACCCAATCATGGAGCGTCCGTGCGCCATGTTTGTTCCAGCAGAAGATTTTGTTGTTTCTTATGGTGCATCAGACCTTATGACTGCGCCACGATATACACATGTGATGAAGAAGACTGCAAATGAAATTATCGAGTTACAGGTTAATGGTTTTTATACTGATGTGGAGTTGCCTGACCCAGAGCCAGACCAATCAGATATCCAAGAGAAGTATGATGAGATTGATGGAGAAACCGCCGTTCTTGAGGACGATGACAGACACACAATTTTGGAGATTCACGCTGACTTAAATTTACCAGAGCCATTTGAGGATGCTGATGGCATTGCAAGACCTTATGTGGTGACGGTGGACAAGTCCAGCCTAACCATTTTATCAATAAGGAGAAATTGGTATGAGGAAGATTCTAAAAAGCGTAAGAGACAACACTTTGTTCACTACAGATACCTGCCGGGACTTGGGTTCTATGGAACGGGTCTTATTCATCTTATTGGTGGTCTTGCTAAAAGTGCCACAAGTATTCTGCGCCAACTTATTGATGCGGGTACACTCTCTAATCTCCCCGCTGGTCTTAAGGCTCGCGGACTACGTATTAAAGGTGACGATTCGCCTCTCATGCCGGGTGAATTCCGCGACGTGGACGTGCCGGGGGGTGCAATTAGGGACTCGATTGCATTCCTTCCTTACAAGGAACCATCATCAGTATTATATCAGCTTCTCGGAAATATCGTGGAAGAGGGGAGAAGGATTGGCTCCGTTGCTGATGTACAAGTTGGAAACCTCAACCCGCAAGCTCCGGTCGGAACTACGCTCGCGTTAATGGAGCGTTCCATGAAGGTAATGTCTGGTGTTCAGGCTCGCCTTCATGCGGCTCTGAAAAAAGAACTTAGAATACTAGGCAAAATAATAAAAGATTATATGGGGCCAAGCTATTCTTATCAGTTAGAAGAAAACTTTAATCGTCAGGAGGATTTCGATGATAGGGTTGATATTATCCCAGTTTCCGACCCCAACGCCGCAACCATGTCACAAAGAGTCGTGCAATATCAGGCGGCTATGCAACTTGCTCAACAAGCTCCGAATCTCTATGACATGGGTAAGCTGCATCGTCAAATGCTCGAAGTGCTTGGAATCAAAGACGCAGACCAAATCGTAAAGCTACCAGATGATGTAAAGGCTTCAGACCCTGTTACTGAAAACATGGCTATTCTGAAACAGGAGCCTGTAAAGGCATTTAAATATCAGGACCATGAGGCGCACATACAGGTTCACATTGCTGCCGCTCAAGACCCCAAGCTACAAGAGATTGTAGGGCAGTCACCTTTTGCTGGAGCGATACAGGCAGCTTTGTCAGCACACATCACTGAGCATGTTGCTTTCCAGTATAGAAAAGAAATAGAAAAAAATCTTGGTGTAGGAATGCCTAGTGAGGATAAGCCCTTGCCAGAAGATATAGAAATAGAAATTTCTAGGCTGGCGGCACAAGCGGCAGGAAAGCTTTTAAATCAAAATCAAGCTGAAATGGCTGAAGAAGAGGCAAGAAAGCAGGAGCAAGACCCGCTTACACAAATACAACAACGTGAAATTGCCCTTAAAGAAGCTGAGTTCCAACACAAACAGCAACTTGATTTGGCTAAGTTGCAATCAGATATGAATAAATCTGCGGCCAATATCGCGGTTCAAGAAGAGCGCATTGAGTCTGAAGAGCGGCGTGAGGGTGCAAGACTTGGAATGGACTTGGCAAAAACACGTTATGAGGGACAGCGCGAAGACCTGAGATATGGAATTGAGCTTGGCAAAACAATCACAGAGGAGATAGATGATGCTGGAAGTGATAAGGGATAAAATTAGAATTTATATGAATGACATAGCCGACCACATGGCTGGTGGTGGATGTCAGGACCATGAAGAATATATTCGACTTGTCGGTAAAGTTGAGGCTTTAGCCCTAGTTGAACGTGATATATTAGATTTGGAAAAAAGATTAGAAGAAGAGTAGGGGTTCCGTAAAGCATTTATATGCTATATATTCGTTAGTGGAGACTTTCAGGCAAAGCCTGCAAGGTACTGTGAACCTAAATCACTGCAAGGAAAACAGATGTATTCTGCAAAAAAAGAAGTCGACCAAAAAGTCGCAACCAAAATACCCGAACCCACTGGGTATAAACTCTTGATACAACCACTTGAGGTTAAAGAAAAGACAGATGCAGGCATTTATATGCCTGATGCTTTAAAGCAAGCGGAACAAACCGCGTCAGTTATTGGCTTTGTTGTTAAAGCTGGGCCAGACGCATACGGGGACAAAGATAAGTTTCCGAATGGTCCGTATTGCAAAGAAGGTGACTTCGTTATTTTTCGGTCTTATTCAGGCACAAGATTTAAGATTGAAAAACAGGAGTTTCGTCTTATTAACGATGACACTGTGGAAGCAGTTGTCGAAGACCCAAGGGGATACACAAGAGCATGAATACGAATACAGCAGAAAAGCTAGAAGAGGGTACTGAGGTAGAATTGGAAAACAATGTTGAGCTTGAGGTGGACATTATAGATGACACACCTGAGCAAGACAAAGGAAAGCCTCGCCGTGCGGAAGATGCGGAACCGCAAATTCCAGAAGATGATGAAATCTCAAACTATAGCGAAAATGTGCAAAAGCGCATTAAGCAATTAAAATATGAGTTTCACGAGGAGCGACGGGCAAAAGAAGAGGCCGCAAGACTGCAAGAAGAAGCAGTCGGTTATGCCAAAAAATTATATGAAGATAATAAAAAACTTCGCAAAACAATACAAGAAGGCGAGGGTGTTTTAGTAGAGCAGGCCAAGGGTAGAGTTGATGCCCAAATAGAGCAGGCCAAAAAAGAATATAAGGAGGCTTATGAGAGTGGTGACCCAGATAAACTGTTAGATGCAAATACAAAGCTTAACAGTCTTCAAAACGAAAAGTTTAGGGTTGACTCTTATACACCACCAAAAGAGGAGACTGTTCCGGAAGAGGCTCCGCCAACAAAACAAAAGATTCCTGAGCTAGATACCAAAACAAAAGCATGGGCATCTGAAAACTCTTGGTTTGGTGAAGACTCTGAAATGACAGGTTATGCATTTGGATTGCATGAAAAGCTGGTAAAAGAGGGCTTAAATCCAAAGACGCAAGCAGATGAGTATTATAATCGTATTGACGCTTCAATGCGTCAACGATTCCCAGACAAGTTTGGTGAACAGATAATTGAGGAAGAAGCACCTGTTCGTCAAACTGGTTCCGTGGTTGCCCCCGCACAGCGGAGTGGAAAAAAACCACGCAGAGTGCAATTAACCTCAACACAAGTCGCTCTCGCCAAGCGCCTTGGCCTCACGGCAGAACAATATGCGGCGCAACTCTTGAAGGAGGCATCTAATGTCTGACAGAACCCCACGCTCAAAAAAGTCTCGTGACAACGAAGCTCGTAAAAAAACTTGGCAAAGACCGACCATGTTACCTACCCCCGAACCCCGCGACGGTGTTGAATACCGCTGGGTACGCACATCTACTTTAGGGCAGGCTGACAACACCAATGTGTCATCTAAATTTCGTGAGGGTTGGACGCCAGTTAAGGCAGAGGACCATCCTGAATTACAAGTGTTGCCTGATATCGACTCTCGATTTGAAGGTAATGTTGAGGTTGGAGGCTTGCTACTTTGCGAGAACTCGACCGAATTTGCAGAATCTCGTCGTGATGCACACGATGAGATGAACGCACAACAGATAGAATCTGTAGATAATAATTATCTACGTCAATCTGACCCTCGTATGCCTGTTCTACAACCAGAACGGTCTACGAAAACTTCGTTTGGTAAGTAACTTTAATTAGGCGCTTACCGTTATGTTAATGGCTAGATAGAAGAGAGGAATAAGCAAATGTCTTCAACTGCCGCTCCCTTCGGTCTGCGCCCGATTGGTCGTCTTGACAGTGGTTCTCTTGAGGTTTTCCGTCAGTATCCAATAGCTTCTGGCTATGGTACTGCGATTGCCACAGGCGATATTGTTCATCTAGTTGACGGTGGTACAGCCACTACAATCGAAAAGCAGTCCGCTACTGGCGATGATTCGACTGAAATCGATATCGTTGGTATCTTCATGGGGTGTTCGTACACAGACCCGAACACCAATCAAAAGACGTTCAGCCAGCTATATCCAGCAAGCACTGCTGCTTCTGATATTATGGCGTATGTCGTAGATGACCCGAATGTTCTGTTCACTATCCAAGCGGATGGTGCGCCGACAAACACAGGTGATATCTATGGCAAGAACACTCTTCTCGTTCAAACTGCTCCAAACACTTCACTGAAAATTAGCCGTGTAGCGTTGGACATTTCCGAACTCAGCACAGATGCTCAAAACCCAATTCGGGTTATTGATTATCTTGGTGGTGACCAAGGTGACGAGAAAGGTACGTCTTTCCCCATTCTGGTATGTAAGTTCAATTACCACCAGCATGCACTTGCAACTGGTTCGGCGTAAGGAGTAGAAAATGGCTATTACACGCGCACAACTCCTGAAGGAACTGTTACCGGGTCTTAACGCATTGTTCGGTTTGGAATACGAAAAGTATGAAAACGAACACGCAGAAATCTATGAAACTGAAACATCAGAGCGTAGCTTCGAGGAAGAGGTAAAGCTGTCTGGTTTTGGAGCCGCTCCCGTAAAACCGGAGGGGTCAGCGATTTCGTTTGACAGCGCACAGGAATCCTTCACAGCCCGTTACAACCACGAAACTGTGGCAATGGGCTTTTCTGTAACTGAAGAAGCAATGGAAGATAATTTGTACGATGCGCTTTCAGCACGTTATACAAAGTCTCTTGCCCGTGCGATGGCATATACCAAGCAGGTAAAAGCCGCCGCGCTGCTAAACAATGGTTTCACCACCTTTCAATCAGGTGATGGGGTAACATTGTTTAATGCTTCTCACCCGACTGTACAGGGTGGAACTAACTCAAATCGTCCAAGCACAAATGCTGACTTGAACGAGACTTCTTTGGAAGAAGCAGTTATTAATATTGCCGCATTCGTTGATGAGCGCGGCCTGTTGATTGCCGCTCGTCCACGCAAGTTGGTTATTCCACCAGCATTGATGTTTGTTGCAACTCGTCTATTACAGACAGATTTGCGTGTCGGCACAGCCGATAACGACATCAACGCTATTCGGTCAAACGGTTCGATTCCAGAAGGCTTCCGTGTCAATCACTACCTGACTGACAACGATGCGTTCTTCCTGACAACCGATGTGCCGAACGGCATGAAGCACTTTGTCCGTACACCAATGTCAACATCTATGGATGGTGACTTTGACACAGGCAATGTTCGCTACAAAGCTCGTGAGCGTTACAGCTTCGGTGTGTCCGACCCATTAGGCATTTACGGCTCACCCGGAGCTTAATTGTACTATGGTATAAACTTTTAGATGGGGCGGCTTTCGGGTCGCCCTTTCTTTTGTTATAATGATTTATAACCTTGACAGCTTATGCTGACACTAGCCACGACAAGGAGTTAATATGGCTAATACAACTTTTAGCGGTCCCGTCCGCTCAGAAAACGGTTTCAAAAATGTTATTAAAAGCGCGACAACTGGTGACCTTACCAGTGAGATGACACTTTCTGTTTACACTGCTACCGTAACAGTTGCCAGTGGTGCTACTACAGGAAAAGAATCCGCTATTGGCATTCCATCAAATTTTATCCCTCTGGCTGTTATGGTCGCCGTTACAGGCGCAGCGTCTAACAACGTAAACCTAGTTGATATCGGCACAGACGCAGACACAGATGGATTTGTTGACGGCATTGCCGCCGCAGTAAACTCAACTGGTTTCAAAGGCTTTTTCCCATGTAATGGTGTGTTGGGTATGTCTGGCGGCACAACAACAGCCGCTACAGAAACAGCAGATGAGGTTGAGATTGTTCTGTCCGGTGACCCCGGAGCAGACACAACTGTAGTTATGAAGTTTATGGGTATTTCTAGCTCATCAGACGCTTCGTAGGAGGCTAATATGAGTAGGTCCGATGTATTTGCAGTCACCAAGACAGCAGATGCCACCGTGTATGCTGGACGCGCAAGAGTGCGTCAAATACAGGTGGTGACGGCTGGCTCTGGTAGTCCGCAGGTTGTTTTAAAGGATGGTGGTTCCAGTGGGACCACTCTACTAGATGTAGCTTTTGGTACATCTAGCACATTCTCTGTAAACATTCCAGACAACGGCATTTTGTTTGAAACAGATGTTTATCTGGATTTAACTGCGTGTTCTAGTGTAACGGTGTTTATGTCATAGGGGATGGGCTGTGCCTAGAAGAAAAGAAACCCCTATAAAAACATCTGTCAAGTCTGGTAATTTCCGTCCCACTAAAAGCGGGGCGGGGATGACCAAAAAAGGTGTTGCCGCTTACAGAAAAGCAAATCCCGGAAGTAAGCTAAAGACTGCTGTAACTGGCAAAGTTAAAAAGGGCAGTAAGGACGCAAAGAGACGTAAGTCTTTCTGCGCTCGTTCTGCTGGTCAAATGAAGAAGTTTCCTAAAGCGGCAAAGAATCCAAACAGCCGCTTGCGTCAAGCTAGAAGACGGTGGAAGTGTTAAATGCCAATCTCAAGAGCCTCTATGGAGAAGCAAGTGAAACATGGAAAAAAGAAAAAACCTGCAATGAAAGCAAACATGGGAAAGCTGTTAGAAACAGTTTCTCCAGCGTACAGCATTATGAAAGGCAAAGGCCCAATATCAGATGTTCTTAGTAAAATGGGTGGAATGGGTTTAGGTGGCATAGCAGGTATGTTGGCTAAAAATCAAAAGCAAAAGAAAAACCCAATGATGGCTGACCCTATGCAGCAAATGCAAAGAATGTACGGTGGCGGAGCCATGAAAAAGCGGCGTGACGGAATTGCATCTAAGGGTAAAACAAAAGGCACTATTAGGTAATGGAAAGAAAAAGCGTTACAGCACCAAAAGGATTCCACTGGATGAAGCACGGCTCTGGGTATAAGTTAATGAAAAATCCCAAGGGTGGATTTAAGGCTCATAAAGGTGCTAGCGTAAAAGCAGTTTTCCCCGTGCAAAAGGTCCATAAATGAAACGCAATTACAAAGGTGAGTACAAAAAATATCACTCATCTACAGAACAAAAGAAACGCCGCGTAAGCAGGAATACAGCCCGAAGAAGAATGGTTGCGGCAGGTAAGGCTAAAAAGGGTGACAAGAAGGATGTGGCTCATAAAAATGGTAATCCCAAAGATAATAGAAAAAGCAATCTAAGGGTCGTTGCTAGAAATCTTAATAGGTCTTTTCCAAGGACTAGAACAGCAAAGAAAGTAAATAGGAAATCATAATGTATGTTGGTAGCTCAAATGGATACGCTGTTCCTGTTTATAAAACCAGTGACAGCACAGCCAGAACAAGAGTTCATTGCGGTAACTGTCCACGTTGCAATGAAAAGCTTGTAACTGTTTTTGTGCATGGGCATGAACAGTGTTCTAAGTGTGGTTCTGTAATCCATGATTGTTGCCAAGGAGAAAGAGCATGAGAGCGGCAAAAATGAGGTGCGCTCAAGGGCGCAAGAAGCCAGTAGCCATGAAAGCTGGAGGTAAAACAAAGTCAAAAGTAAACGAGGCCGGAAACTACACAAAGCCGGGTATGAGAAAGCGTATATTTAATAGGATTAAAGCAGGCGGAAAAGGCGGCGCTCCGGGACAGTGGTCAGCAAGAAAAGCGCAAATGCTAGCCTCTGCTTATAAAAAAGCAGGGGGCGGTTATAAAAACTAATGGCAAAGAAACCAGACCCAAAAGTAGGAACAGGTAAAAAGCCAAAGGGGAGTGGTCGCAGGCTTTATACAGATGAGAATCCAAAAGATACTGTCGGTATAAAGTTTGCTACACCTGCTGATGCTAGGGCAACTGTGGCCAAGGTTAAAAAGATTAATAAGCCCTACGCTAGAAAGATACAGATACTAACGGTTGGCGAGCAAAGAGCCAAAGTTATGGGGAAGTCAGAAGTCGCTAGAATATTTAAACAGGGCAAAGAGGCGATTAGACGGTCGAATAAAAAGGGAACAGGGAGAGTTAAACGAACCAGATAATGAGGTTGCATAAAAATGGTTGTCGCAGAAGCTCTCGCAGGAATTGCACTAGTTAAAAGCGCTGTTGATGGTATTAAGTCCGCCATCTCAACAACAAACGACATAGGTCAGATAGCTGGCTATGTAGATAAATTGTTACAGGGTCGGGACGAGGCGAATAAAGCGAAGCGTGATGCATCAAATGACCCGTTTAGTGTTAAGTCTATAGCTGAGGAAACCATTAATGCAAAATTGGCAGAAGAACACTTAGATGAAATGCGTAGCCTTATTGACATGAGGTTTGGCCATGGCACTTGGGCTGGTATAATAAATGAAAGAGCAAGAAGAATTAGAGAGGCAAAAGAGGCTGAAGAACAGGCAAAAAAAGAAAAGATGAAAAAGAAATTGGAGTTTGAACAAATGGTGGAGACATCTGTAACAGCTTTTCTTGCGCTAGGCTTTATGGTGATAGCTCTGTTATCTGTGATATACTTTGCTACAAGGGGATAAATATGGCGTTAAAGAAATCGCAAAGAAGTCTAAAGGCTTGGACGAAACAAAAATGGAGAACTAAAAGTGGGAAGCCATCGACACAGGGTCCAAAAGCAACCGGGGAGAGATATCTACCTTCAAGTGCCATCAAGTCCCTATCGCCCCAAGAGTACGCGGCAACAACCCGTGCTAAACGAAAAGCAACTAAGGCTGGTAAGCAATTCTCAAAACAGCCTAAAAAAATACGAGCTAAAGTGAAGCCGCACAGAAAGGTCAAATAATGTCTGTAGTAACACCAGACCTACCAGAACTATTTGATGAAGCGTTTGAACGTGCAGGTCTTCAAATGACAACTGGCTACGACCTTAAAACAGTTAGGCGTAGCCTTAACCTATTAACATTGGAGTGGCAGAACCGTGGGCTTAATCTCTGGACCATTGACGGGGGTACTTTATCTCTTACGTCAGGCACAGCAACTTATGCTATGCCTACAGACACTATTGACCTCATTGAACATCAAATTAGAACAGGCACGGGTACGAGTCAGGTGGATACGAATTTGGACCGTATCAGCGTTTCAACGTATGCTCAACAATCTTCAAAGAACACTCAGGGACGTCCCTCTCAAATATTTGTTGACCGCCAAGCAACGGCTGTCAATGTTACTCTCTGGCCTGTTCCGGACGATAGCACATATACTCTCTCGTATTACCGCCTTCGTGGAATCTCTGGCGTCTCGTCTGGGATAGGAACAAGTGCAGATGTACCGCCACGGTTTATTCCGTGTCTGGTGTCAGGTTTGGCCTATTACATTGCTATGAAAAGGCCAGAAGTGGCGGCGCGTGTGGCTCCGCTTAAACAAGAGTATGAGTTTCAATTTGAGCTTGCCGCAGGGGAAGACTCAGACTCATCATCAATTAAGTTCGTGCCATACGACACGTTTTACTTAGGAGGCTAATATGCCAATTAGAGTTAGACCAAAGAGCGAAAAGAAAAAGAAGAAGTTGCCAAAGGCTCCTCCTTCACGTCCTCGTCACGCAAACCCAAAGCACCCGATGAATACAGAGCGCACAGGGCCACTTCGCAAGAAGAAGGGCGGCGCAACAAAAAAGAAAGTGCCAACACCCAAGCCACTAAGACAGGCAATGAAGGAGAAGTTTGAAGAAAACGTAAGAAGCGCAAACTTTGGCGCTCCTGACAAACCTGTTGGCTTTCCATTTATGATACCTGCCAAAGATAGTAAAGAGCTTAAAAAAAGAGCATTTAACAAAACTATAAGAGAGAACCCAAAAGCGGTAAAAAGGATAAACAAAATGACTAAAAAAGCAAAGACCATGAAGTCTGGCGGCAAGCTAAAGATGGTGGAAAAGGACGGTAAGAAGGTTCCGTTCTTTGCCGCAGATGGTATTGGCAAGATGAATAAGGGTGGTCCTGTAGAAGTAAAGAAGGGCATGACCTTATCTCAAATTGCAAAAGATAATAACACTTCGATACAGGCCCTTCTTACAGCTAACCCCGGCATTAAAAATGCTAATCAAATTCGCATAGGTCAAAAGATTAAAATGCCTAAAGCAGGAAGCGTTCCGGGCAATACTAAAACTAAAAATCCATACGCCCGTATGTCTAAAACCCAAATGAACATGATGAGGTCTAAGGACAAAGGACAGCAACGCGCAGTAACTAGCGCTATGCGTAATGAGGCTAAGAATACTGGCGCTCAAACTACTCCAACGCTTAAGAAGGCGGCGACGGTAAAAGACGCTCGTTCCGCTGTGCCAAAGGTAAAAAAGGACGCGTTAATTGCTCAAATGAAGGCAGCTAATAAGAAGAAGCCAACTAAGGTTTCTCGGCGGGTCGGCAGAAAAGGAGCAGGCGGCATGATGAAAAAAGGACTAGGGTACAAATCTGGTGGTATGGTTCGTGGCGCTGGTGCGGCCACAAAGGGCAAGCGATTTACTCGCGCAGGATAATAAATGCCGTTAGCTAGAGGAAAATACGCGTTTGGCTTTTGCGATAAAACAGGGTTTAGGTATAAATTATCAGACCTTGTTTTTGAGTTTCGTAATGGCGTTAAAACTGGTCTAAGGGTCGGCAATGATGTTGCTGACCCAGACCACCCCCAAAACTTTCTTGGGCGAATTAGAATTAACGACCCTCAATCATTGTCCAATGCAAGGCCAGATAGATTCTCAGATTCGGTTACAATTACGTTTCCGACATTTGATGTATCTACTTTAACGCAAGTTAATGTTGGATTTGGCATTGGAAGGGTTGGCGAAGTAACAACAAGTGGAGCGCCCGTTCCTGCACAGAATGTTTCCTTGCAGCTTAGTGCGGTATTTGGTGTGGGTAGTGCTGGTAATATGTCAATAGGCGCAGCATCGACCTATGACTCTACAAGTGTTACACTTGACTCTACAAACAAAACCTTTGACGAGGGGTAAATGGCAAAGCAAACAGTAGGAATTGGCTCAAGCGCAAATGATGGAAGTGGCGATACACTTCGTGTTGGGGCAGATAAAATAAATGATAACTTCAATGAGATTTATGCGGCATTGGGAAACAGTTCCAGTGTGCTAACTGATATTATAGATGCTAATGGCCTCTTTGATGTTAGCTCTGGCGCAAATAAGATTGTTTTCTATTATGCTGCTTTAAGTGACTTACCAAGCGCATCAACTTATCATGGGGCTGTAGCTCATGTTCACGCTACAGGGGGTTTGTACTTTGCTCATGGCGGTAATTGGATACGATTAAATGATGAAACTACTGGACCTGTAACAAAATATACAACGACAGCAGCAACAGGCTCTGCTTATCAGTTTTCTGGACCCGGCGCTACATCTGGAAACAATCCCAATTTTACCTTTTATAAAGGTCACACATATTTAATTGACAACACCTCGTATGTTGGCAGTCATCCTTTGCAGATACGAACAGCTGCTGGTGGGTCTGCTTTTACAACAGGGGTTACAGATAATTACAACAGCACTACTGGGCTAACTCAGTTTATTGTGCCGCATGAGCCAAGTGACACTTCCTTAGTGTACCAATGCACCGTTCACAGCAGTATGGTTGGTAACATAACAATAGTATGATGAGATTTTAAAATGGCTATAACTACAGCAATGTGTACAAGTTTTAAAAAAGAGCTTTTTGAAGCGACACATGATTTTACATCAGATACATTTAAGATTGCTCTGTTTACCAGCAGTGCGAGTCTAGGAGCCTCTACCACAGCTTACTCCACATCCAACGAGATTTCCGGTTCAGGGTATAGCGCTGGCGGGGTTGCGTTGACCGTAGTTGCGCCAACTACAGACGGAACATCTGCTTTTGTGGATTTTAATGACCCCTCTTGGACAAGCGCTTCATTTACTGCAAATGGCGCACTTATTTATAATTCTAGCAAATCAAACAAAGCAGTGGCAGCTTTTGCTTTTGGCGGTGACCAAACAGTATCATCTGGTACTTTTGCAATAACAATACCCGCAGCGGCGTCAGGAACAGCGGTAGTCAGGATTGATTAATGTCTTATTCGTATTCAGAGCTAAAGCAGGCTATACAAGATTTTACTGAGAATGACGAAACAGGTTTTGTAACAAACCTGCCTGTGTTTATTCGCTCTGCCGAAGACCGCATTTTTTCAAATGTAGATTTAGAAAACTTTAGAAAGAACGCCACATCTGCACTTACACAAAACAACGAGTACCTTTCTACCCCAGCAGACTTTCTCGCTCCGTTTTCTTTATTCATAACCACTGCAAGCAGTGAAAACTTTTTAATAGAAAAAGACGTTAATTTTATTAGAGAGGCGTATCCCAACAGGGCCACAACAGGCGTTCCTAAATATTACGCTTTCTTTGATGCCACCGCGACATCTTCAGGTCAGGTTCAGGCAAACTTCATACTGGGTCCAACGCCGGACCAAGCATATACTGTGGAGTTGCATTATTACTATCGACCAGCAAGCCTGACTGCTGGCGCAAACAGTGAGTATACATGGTTAAGCAAAAACGCTTCCAATGCCCTTCTTTACGGTTCTTTGATAGAGGCGTATATTTACATGAAGGGTGAGCAGGATGTTATATCCATGTATGAGGGTCGTTTCCAAGAGGCAATGACAAGATTAAAAGACCTTGCTGAGGCAAGAGAAAATGATGACGCATATAGGCAGGGATTGCCAAAGCGTCCTCGCACATAAGGAGTAAGAAATGGCAACGAGTAACGCGGCAACCACGTTTCTTGAGAATAAGTTACTTAACTTTTTGTTCAAGAATAACGCTGGTTCCTTTTCAACCCCCGGTGACAGCATATATGTTGGGCTGGCAACAGCGGTATCTAACTTTAATAATACCTCTGGTGAAACAGACGCTCCTGTAATTACAGAGGCCACCTTCACAAACTATGCCCGATTGCAAGTTACAGCGGCAAACTGGACCGTAACGTCAGATACCACTGAAGCACAAAAAGCTACAAACACTAACAATATAGAGTTTGCGGCATCAGGCGGAACAAGCAATACGGTCACACACGCATTTATAGCGACTCATGCAAGCGCCAGTTTGGTGACAGAAGGCAGTGGCGGCAATGTCCTGTTTATCGGTGCATTAGATGCGTCAAAGACTATCGCTACGGGCGATATCTTCCGTATCAACGCTGGGAATCTTGAAATTGAGTTAAAGTAATGGCGCTTGTTCTTAAAGACAGAATAAAAGAAACTACTACCACCACCGGAACAGGCACTTATACGCTTGCTGGTGCGGTAACTGGTTTTGAGGCGTTTAGTCAAATAGGTAATAGTAACACTACCTATTATGCCTGCACGGACGGAACTGACTTTGAGATTGGCATTGGAACCTACACTGCATCTGGTACACTCTTGGCCCGTACCACAATATTGCAGTCCAGTAACTCTGATAGCGCTGTTAATTGGACATCAGGAACTCGCACTATTTTCTGCACGTTGCCAGCAGAAAAGGCTGTGTTCTTGGATGCAAGTAATGCGGTGCAAGGTTTTACAGAACAAGACCCGAATGCATTGGCATTCGCAATAGCATTGGGATAGAAAAATGGCTAACGCATTTAAAACATTCACAGACACCGCAGTAGGGACATCCAACGCAGATGTTTACACCTGCCCCAGCGCAACAGAGACAACAATCATCGGCTTAAACATTGCCAACATATTGACAGTTTCAATCACGGTAAATGTACAGCTAATCAATAATGATGGCGACAATGTGCATATTGTAAAGTCAGCTATTGTCCCTGTTGGCTCGTCACTGGTAGCGGTTGGCGGCGATCAAAAAATTGTTATGAATGCTTCTGATATTTTGAGGATAACAGCAAGTCAAGCATCAGCGGCAGACGTTACACTGTCTGTACTGGAGATTACATAATGGCATTAAGTACAATAGGCGCAAATCAAATAGCTTCATTACCCACTGGTTCAGTAGACACTGCACAACTAGCTTCTAATGCTGTAACAGACGCTAAATTAGCAAGTGGTGCAATCACTTCTGCGGCCATGCCCACTGGCTCTGTTATACAAGTTGTGCAGAGTACTAGCACCACTCAATATAATATTGCCGCAGCAGATACATTTGAAGATACAGGTTATTCAGTTACAATTACACCTAATTCATCTAGCAATAAAATTTTAATAACTTTTAGTGCTTTTGGAATTTTGTTGAACCCTAGCCACATTGGTGTTCAGTTACTAAGAGGGTCAACTGTTGTTGCTTTAAACGAAGGATATGCAACTAATTCAAGCCATTGGACTACGCCTAACTATGGTTTTTCATATTTAGATAGTCCATCTACAACCTCTGCTACAACTTATAAAATTCAAGCTAGAGCAGACACCAGAACATCTAATGCGGAAATGAGATTTCTTTATCAACACAGTAATATTCCAGGCGACCCAAATATGAGTTTGATTGCACAGGAAATAGTTGGATAATGGCTTACATCGGCGCACAACCAAATAAAACACTGACAAAAACAACAAGTCAGTCTTTCAACGGCACAGGTTCGGCGACTGCGTTTACACTTAACCGCGCCGTGAACACTGGTGAGGAGCTTGAGGTATTCGTTGACAACGTGCAGCAGGAGCCTGGATCTGGTAAATCATACACAGCCACAGGAACTACCCTGACGTTTGACGAAGCCCCGCCATTAGGCACAGGTAACGTGTACGTTATCTATCGTGGTCAGGCAGAAGTAACAACACGGCTAGAAGCACCCGACCTTTCTATTACAACTGCGAAGCTGGCGGACAGTGCTGTTGCTACAGCAAAGATAGATGATAATGCTGTAACGTCAGCTAAAATATTTAGCGGCTTTTTCAATGGCATTTCGCATCTTGATATTTGGCACATGGATACTGCGGAAGTTATTGGTACTTCTTCTGAATTTTTAGCCCATTGGTCTTCCATGAATGGTGACAAAAATTTTAGCCGCATTGGTACGGCAATGACCGCTACATCTCAAACATATTTTACTTTTCCTGTAACTGGCACATGGCGAGTTGTTTCTGATTTGGCGATTTGGGCGGGTCAAGATATTCGTTACTTCCAGCACGAAATTAGACTTAGCACAGATAGCGGAAGTAACTATGACCAGTACGATTTATATGACCAAATAGCTTACTTAGCAAGCGGAACTAGCTACAACCAATCATATCGAGAGCGTTTTATAAATGTGACTGACGCTAGTACTTTTAGAGTCGGTATTGCGTGTAACGCCCCTGCAAACGCAAATGTACAGGGTAACAACACAACATCGAAACACCTTTCTCGCGTAACATTTATGCGTATTGGTGATGCACAGTAGGAGTTTGAAATGCCATTAAGCAAAATACAAGCTCGAAGTTTGCCTGCTGGTTCTGTGTTGCAAGTACAAAACACACAGTACACAGCTACAACCAGCACCTCTTGTGCTGACAGCACAAATGTAGAACTAAGTCATTTAACGGTAAATATCACTCCTACATCAACCAGTAGCATTATAAGAATTGATGCGGCGGTAACTGGTGAATGGTCTAATTCAGCCGCTATATGGAATTCAAATTGGTTCTTTTATAGAGATAGCACAAAGCTAAGTGCGCCTACTGCTAGCAATAAAAGCATAGGCATTCACATGGGTACAAGTATAAGCATTTATGTTGATAATTCTACATCTACACCAGAAAACGCATATTATACATATTTTGACACACCCTCAACAACAAGCCAAATAACTTACAAAGTAGCAGTTTATCAAGGGACAGGTTCTACTTATACATGGTACACCAACAGAACGGCGGGTGATTCAGATAACGACCAATATGAAAGAGGCGTTTCTTTTATTAGCGTCACAGAGATAGCGGGATAATAAATGGCGTATATAGGCATTGACCCAAATGTAGGCGACATAACCTTTCAAAGGTTTACTGGCAACGGAAATGACACAGCGTTTACGTTAGCGCAAAGTGTTGTTAGTGGTGAGGCACTAATTGTAACAATTGGTAACGTAGTGCAAGAGCCAGGAATAGGCAAAGCATATACCGCGCAAGGAACAACACTAACCTTTTCTGCCGCTCCAGCTAATGGCGATGTAATTACCGTGCGCTTTTTTGGTCGTGCCGTAGACCAGCCTACCAGCTTTGCAATGCAGTTGTTTAAGTATACAGCAACAGCAAGCCAAACCGCGTTTACAGGTGCGGATGCTAACGGTGCGATACTGGCCTTTTCTGGTAATGATGTAGACGTATATCTAAACGGCGTACATCTCGACAGCACAGACTTTACCCCCAGTAACGGGGATACAATTACACTAGCATCTGGTGCAGCGGTAAACGATGAGCTAGTCATTCGCGCCTTCCGTGCTTTTACTGTGACAGATACAGTCAGCAAGTCCAGTGGCGGCACATTTGCGGGTGAGATTACGGCAACACAATTTCAAACTACAAACACCACAGTTGACACGGCTGTTTTTCGCACCAATGGACAAAGTGTAAGTGAGAACACTACAATAGCATCAACTAAAAACGCATTGGCGATTGGTCCGTTGACTATAAGCTCATCAACTACAATTACCGTCAACGGTAATCTAACAATACTGTGAGGCACAGATGGCTTCGATACTGAATGTAGATAAAATCAGGGCGGCAAGTGGGACAACGAATGTCATAGATATTGATAGTTCATGCAATACAACTGCGCTGACGATTGACAGCAGTGGCAGGGTTTCAAAGCCTGTTATTCCTTACGCTTTCGTAACTTGGCCTAACACAGGTACTTATGTAGCAAAATCAGCAGGAGCAGTAGATTTCTCTAATGCCACGGTTAATGACGGAAATCACTACGACACTTCTACATATCAATTTACTTGTCCAGTGGCTGGCCTTTATAGAATAGAGTCTGCGGCTTTATCGCAATCGCAAGACCAAGCATATCATTGGGCATTTTATAGGGTCACTGGCGGTTCTCAAACTTTAGTCGCAAGAATGTACACTATGAATAGGACGATACATGGCAGCGCAACAATTAAATGCGCTGCAAATGATAAATTATATATACATCAAAATTCTACTCACAGTTTTTATCAAAGCTCAGAGAGTCCGTATAGCTGGGCAATGTATACGTTCATAGGTTGAATCATGTCAACATTATTTGTAGATACAATAAATGAGAAGACCACAAACAACGGGGTAATTATTCCAGGTCATTCAATTCAAACTGTTACTGGAATAAAATCTGACGTACAAACTGGGAATAACACTAGTTATGCAGATATAAGTAGTTTAACTGCAACAATTACCCCAAGCTCAACATCAAGCAAAATTATGCTATTTGCTGACGTTCATTGTGGCGGTACTACTGGCACTATTTACTATTTTAGATGTGTGCGAAATGGAAGCACTTTTTTTACTAATAGTGATAATGCTGGCGCAGAGGACGGTTCTATATGGAGTTTCTATTCCGATACTAGCAATTTTTCTGGGCCTCACTACCAAGGCCAAAGACAGTTTTTTAATTATCTCGATAGCCCAGCCACAACATCCGCTTTAACATATAAAATACAAGCGCGAGTTTATGGTGGTACTACTTATTACTGGCGATGCAATCAAGGTGACAGTACATCTGACTCTAGTCGTATTACGACTGTATCCTCAATAACTCTTATGGAGATTGCTCAATGACCAGCATATTAAAAGTCTCCGAAATCCAAGACCCAACGAACTCGAACAGTGCGCTAACGATTAATAGCGATGGTTATGTCATTGCTGCAAAAAAACCGTATGTGCTTGCAGATATGTCTCAAACTGCTGGCACTAATGCGTATGTTACTGTTTCGGGTGATGCCGCAATTCCTTTTGGAACAGTGGTAGAGGGCGACAGTTCTCTTTTAAACACTAGCACATATAAATTTCAATGTCCTGTGGATGGAATTTATGCACTTGCTTATTGCACACATTCTAATGCAACAGGTTCATCTCATTATGTAATGAGAAACACAGATATACTTTCTTCACAATATGAAGCCGCCGCAGGTACATTAGACCATACGGCTATTGTTCGGTGCAGTGCTGGTGATGAACTGTGGATAAAACAATATAGTGGGGGTAAGGCTTACTATAATGGCGGAGGTGCAAACTTAGCAAATGGTAATCAGCGGTACACTTTTGCATCATTTTCGTTGATAGGTTAAATCATGGCAACAGTATCAGAAGCAATCTCAGCATTAGACCCAAACTGTCGGTTCGTATTGTACGGTGAGCCTACGGACGCGATTAGCTTTAACGCAGGCTTTCGTCTTGTAGTGGGCGTGGACGAAGCTAACGATACAGCTATCCTATCCGATGACTCAGATGCGTGGGAAAAGGCAGGAATAACATGGGGAACAGTAAAAACAAAGTTAATTGAACTCAACGAATTAGAGCCAATGAAGTTGCTGCGCGAAGAGCGCAACCGCCGTATCGCTGAGACAGACTGGTGGGCATCGTCTGACCTTACTATGTCCGCAGAACGCACAGCCTATCGTCAAGCACTGCGAGATATAACTAAAACATACTCATCACTTGACGATGTAGTGTGGCCTGATAAACCGGAGTAAGCTATGAGTAATGCCCGTAATCTTGCTA
>VTLG01006059.1_pt1 | contig 25086 bp, 26 predicted proteins | sample 4694571 | NCBI WGS metagenome assembly VTLG01 (sample SAMN12604809, study PRJNA352737) | marine metagenome | biome: ENVO:00000447; feature: ENVO:00000209|ENVO:00000569|ENVO:01000036; material: ENVO:00002151; isolation source: viral sequences binned using virsorter ...
TAACTTCATTTCCTTCAGGATCATAAAGTGCTGCCGGGCCATCCCCAGCAGAATATTTTACATTAAGAGTATATCCTTTAGATTTATAATACTCTGTAAACTCAGGAGTAAACTGAGTATGCCCATACGGTTTTCCGGGTTCTGCTTCTGCCATTAACACAGGCCCCTGATAGTCGGGAAACATATTTCTATAATCATCTGGGCCGGGAATATCAAATATACGTTTATAATCAAAAGTATCATTTTCAATACCCCCCGGTTGCGGAGCAGGTTTTGGTGGTCCTATTGGTTGATCAAATACGTTTTTACCATCCTTTTTAATTATTGGCTGTCCATAGGGTTGTTCAGGATTAATTTCTACTGAATATTGGGGGTTTTCTTTCAAATACGCACTAAATTCAGGAGTAAAGGGTGTTGAATCCATAAAATCCCCTTGTTGATACATTCTTCCAGTAAAGCCGGGAAATGCTTTTTCCATTGCTGGTGGTCGAGGGTCTTGATATAGTCCTTGTTCTTTTAAATATAAATCGTACCGTCTATTCCATTCCAAATTTTCCGGCCCTTGAGTTGTACCGGGAAATGGGGTAGTTGGTCTTTCTGGCATATCGGGATATGCAGGTTGCGGCGCAGGTGTAGGTTGTTGAGCAGGTATATTAACAGTATATCCACTAGTAGGAGCCGTATAAGTTTCTCCTGTTACAGGATTAGTCAAAGTTTCAAGTGCTTGAAGAGTCCCAGAGCCGTGAGGTGGGGGAGTTACCCAAGAAGGTACAGGAGTTGCAGGCCCTTTTGGTGCAGGTTGTGGAGTAGGATAAGGCCCCATCTGTGCTGGTGGCATCCCCACATCTCCCGGTGTAACAGATGGAGCAGGTGAGGGTGGGGGTGCATACCGTAAACTATATTTCGCTACGTCATCGCCAGCCTCGTTTTGTTCATAAGTTCTATCTATATAATTACCTCCTCCAAGCTGGCCTCTTGGAAGGTTAGTCCTTTCGTAGTATTCGCCATAGGCTTTTCCTAATAGACCTTGATCAGAGTCGTAATAACCACCGCCATCATCATCGTCTACCCATGTAGCTTGTTTATCAACAGATAGTCTACCAGATTTGTCTCTTATAAAGCCGGGAAGGTTAGGTAATTGCGCCATTATATTTCTTTCACTCTATAAAGTTTAACAACTAGAATCGTCATCCTCGTTGTCTTTTTTCTTTGTTACAGAAAATAAATCTTCTGCTCTTTCTTTATTTTTTAAAGTATCTATTTGTTTTAGAGCAAGAGTTAACTTAGCTTCTAAGTTTGCATTTACTGCAAGTATATTATTTCTTTGGTTCACTAAAACATCTACGATGTCTTGTACTGATGTTGCCTCTTGATTAGTGTCACTCATTGTCTTTTTTTCCTTTCTTTCTAATTAAAACACTCCATAACCTCGCTATCAATAATATTGAACCACCTATTAACATAAATAGTTGTAGGCTTTGTTCCACCCATTGCAACCATATTGGAGTAGTTACCATTCCTGTTGCAATAACTGTATCTAATATTATTTTCGGATCAGGAGAAGACATTTATATTATACCTTTTTTTTAGTTAAAAGTCAAGTTGTTTTTATCGTTTAAGTAAAGGATTATTTAGTGCATCTCTTAGTTTCTTATCTTGTCTCTTTTCAAATGTATTTAATTTTGAATCTATACCATTTATCTTAGCATCAAATCTAGTAGAAGCAGATTCTGTAATACTTCGTACACTAGCCGATGCTGACTCAGTAATGTCACGTATGTTTTTTTCTGCTTGACGTAGTGCAGAGCGTGTTTCAGAATCTAAAGCTCTTGATCTACGGTCTACAGAGGAGATGCCCTCATATAATTTAGTAGCATCACTACGTACATCTTGGCGTGTATCTCTTACAATCCCCTGTACTTCTCCAACACGCACACGCACAGCATCCATTTGTTTTGTTACTGAGTTCATTGTTTTGTTCATAATAGCTAACTTCTTGTCAAAACCACTCAAGTCAGGGGCTGCATAACTTTCTATCTTTTCACGCATATCCATATAGTCTTTATAAAATTCAAAAGCGCCATATAAACCACCTACAAAAGTAGATAGTCCCATTACTACGGCTAACATTTTGCCGCCTTTAAACTTTACGCCACCAACTTCTACTTCAGCCATCTTTAATTACTTTCTTTAGACGATTTTCTATAGCTGGTAATAACCGGATACCACAGTACCCTATGACGAAGGCTATTGCTGGCCCCCATGTCATATCTAAAACAAAATGTTTCATAACTGGGGGAATAAAAAATTCTGCTGCAATCCATCCTACTATTAAGGCTAAAGTAACATCTCTTAGTGCAGCAAGATTAAATTGTTTTTTAGTAAGAACATTGGCTGCTCCTCCACACCCACTAGCAAATATACAACAAAATTTAGCTCCAAAAGTATATATAAGATATTCCATTTATTTCTCCCATTGGCTTTCTACAAGTTCATTATGTAGACCGTTAGACTGACCAAATACTTGATAGTTTTGCATTGGGTCAACCATACTAGGTCCATCTGGTACAGAAGAACTACTAAAAAAATTAGCTACGTCGGGAATACTCGGGCTTTTAAATAAGCCTCTATTATTAGCAATCATACCCATAGCAACTAAAGTAACTGTTTGGGCAGTACTTCCATACTTTTGGCTAGGTGCAATATTACTAACAACGGCTTGAGCAGCAGCCGCTGGTGTTACTGGTACAGAAACTGGAACTGTTACCGCAGTCGAACTAGAAGCCGTTTTTCTTTGTGTTTTTGCTTTTTGAGGCTTTGCTTTGGCAACCGCTTTAGGAGCAGGTGTTGATTCTGAGGTAGGCTCAGAAGCAGTTTCTTGAGGAGCGGATGGCTCTGCGGCTACAGGTTGCATAGCAGTTTCTATTTGGGTTTCTGCCTGTTGAGTCTCTGCCTGTTGCGTTTCTGTTTGTTGAGCTACTGGAGCAATCGTTGGTGCTGCCGGGGCTACAGGTTCTACAACAGGGGCGCTCATTATTGTTTCAACAACAGGAGCGGTTGTCATTGTTGGTGCAGCAGCAATAGGCTCTGAAATAGGTGGTGAAATAGGCTCTACTGGCGCTACACTAGTGTACGTTTGGATTACAGGAACTGCTACCGTAGCTACTGTAGATGTTATAGGAACGATATCGGCCACTGCTCCTGAAGCGTTCATAATTTCATTTTGAGTTTGTGTTTCTATAAAATCAGTTACAGTTGTAACTACATCTTCAATAACTAGTGCTGTTTGATAATCTATCGTGAGGCTAGGGTTACTAAACTGTGGTCCGTAGTATCCAACAGGGTATCCAGCATCTATTCCGTATAGTTGTAATATGCCTGTTAGAATACCGTAGTCGTTTGTTCCAACAGTATCTGTATAATTAAAATCTTTTAGTCCACTCCAAGTTAGCTCTTCTTGATGAACAAAAGTTTCAACGGTTGTGCCGCTATCCTTTAGGGTAATGGTAAGCTTAAAAATATCACGGCAATCACCAGATTGAAGAACGCCGTTAGCGCAACTTGGCAAACGACTATTTGAAGAGTGGCTATTCACCGTTATACCGCTGTTCAGAGTAAAGCCTTGGTTTAATTCTGCCTCAGTTAAAGGTATATTAAAAGTTGAAGAATATGTTCCCCCTCCTTCTGTAGTACCGCTTGTGCAGTATTTTCCTTGAGAACAACCATAGCCTGATCCAATAGATGTCCCTTCAGAAGCTGTCATGCCACTCATACTTGGCGCTAAATTTGACGTAGTAAGGGTTTCAGCTTTGGCGGGAGATGTAATTATCCCGTGCATAACAAAAACACCCAAGCATAGTAGGGCAAAATAAATAACAAAAAAGGATGAACGAATAAATTTCATTAATCTACGCTCTCTTCAAGTTTACGTCTTTCTTCTTCTGCTTTTTCTTCTGCTTCTTGTCGAGCAAGTTCTTCTCTTGCAGCTTTTTCAATCGCATCAGCCCGTATCTTTGTGCCTTCTGGAGATGCTGTTGGATTTGATAACCAAGCTTGTTTTGCTTGTGTACCAATCTTTCCTTCGTAGGGACATGGTGTTCCTGCAGCCATCATTGCATCAAACACTCTTTTGTCTTGGCACAGCAAACTTACACCCGCTACCTTTAACCCCATTCCGTAGAGAGAACGAGCGAGCTTTAGTCGCTCACAATTTTTATCTCTGACTGTTGAGCCGACTGCAGCGCCAAATACAGAAGTTTGAATAGCCGAACTTAAACCTGATACGCATACGTCTGAGTTGTTAACAACAACAGATGGTGCAGAGGCTGTAGAGGGGGCTTTATCAATTACTGTACTTCCTGTTGTATTAGAAGATACCGTATTTGATGCTGTCGTATTGCTGACTGTGTTTGAAGAAGAGCTAACAGTGTTAGAACTACTACTAACAGTATTACTAGTAGTCGTATTTGTTACTGTATCTGTTGCATTTATAGATATAGGAAATACTACGAGGGCAAGTCCTAGTACTGTTGCTATAGCTTTTTTAAACATTTACGTTTTCCAACTCCAATATTTTACTAATCTGGATAATCCCCCAAGAGTTCTGTGTCCCAAGATGATTTTAGCTGAGTAATATTAGAAGCATCTGATATCGTTGAAGCGGCAGGTGCATCGCGCAGAGATTTCTTTCTTTTCGTTGACGCTGACTGTGCGTCAGTATCTCCATTTTCCAGTGCCTTCATAAAAACGACATCTTCTTCTTCAAGAAACGGTTGCCGCGACTTTCTGATTTTGTCTTTAAAAATAACTTTTGCTAAATCCAAATCTTCAGTAACTATATTTTTGTCAGAATTTAAAACCCACGCACCACGAAAATCCCGATCAGATGGTTTTGACGTAACATCAGATGTCTCAACAGACACAGCATCATTTTTATCTCTTATAAAATTTTTGGGTGGATTTGCCGCTTTTTCTTTTGGCGGATTGGTTGGTTTGGTAAAATCAGCCATTAGTTTATCTCCAGTTCTGTATTAATCTTCCAGCTATTGCGCCATTCACGAGTTTGTGGAAGACGGGTTTTTTCGCAAATAATCATCTTTGGTCGATTGCCTTCATTCCAACCGCCCCAAACTTCTATTGGTATCGACTGCATAACTTGATATTCGACAGCCTCTTCTTCTGTCATTGCGCCACACGGGGTTGCTGCATCTCGCACAGGACCAAGCGTGTGTTGCACAAAGTCCTGTCTTTTTTCTTCTTCTTTCAATGCTAAGATCGTCTCAATCGGTGGCACAATGCCACCATGCATCGCACATGCCATCCAGTTTGGATCAGGGTGCATTACTTTGGCAGGACCGTCGATTTCGTCTTCGTAAACGACACAATATTTTGTTTGGACGAGTGAAAGATTTTCTTTAGCCCAAGACAATCTGTCCCAATAGTGAACACCACGAAAATCGGGGGTCTGCACTAACTTAAATCTCCGTGCAGTGCACCAAAAATACGACCTGTATCTCCTCTGGTACCGCCATCAGCATCATACAAATCAATATCAAAAGTTGAAGTCGTGCAATCAACGATACTGCGTGTGGTGGCTTGACCAGAATTAGCCGTCAAACACGCATTTGCGTTACCCATGTTTGTTGACAGAGTAAACGTATAGTCACCTACACCATTGTCGGTTATCGAGCCGATATTTAACGAGTCATTTACTGCTGCTGTACCTGAGCCTGTTGCTCTAACCCAGCTTTTTGCCACCCCTTGCGTTGCATTGGTGGTGTTACTTCCTTCGCCTTGAATCGTCAGGATTCCAGCAGAGGATATTTTAACTTTTTCTGAAGCTGAACCCGAAGCACCCGTTCGAAAACTTAATGAGGTTGCATTATTATCGGCAGCAAAATCACCTTCAGATATAGCGACAATCGCAGCCGCTACAGTGTTAGCGTCCGTTCCCGTTCCTTCGTTGGGTGCAGAAAAATCAATAGCTGCTATAATATCGTTTGCTTGTATATCTGTTTCGCCAGTTTGCAGACCTAACACCAAGTAACTGTCGTCTCCAGTGTTTGCATTTTTTAGTGTTAGGCCTCTGTCAACATTGTGAGTTAAGGTAACATCTTGGTCATCACCAAAGTTTATTACAGCACCATCAGCTAAAAATAGGTCTGACCACTCTAGGGCGGTTGTACCAAGTGCCGCACCATCTGACGCATCTGGGACCAATGCGGTCGTCACTTCCCATGTTCCAGTTAATGTGCCGCCCCCAGATTTTGTGGCAAGCGCAGCGGTGTTGTCATAGTAGAGAGTTACAGCGCCGTCATCGGCAAAAGTTGCTGCGGTCTCGCCACTCGTTAAGATGGAGAATGTACCACTAGCTAAGGTGATACTACCGCCCGACCCTCCAGACAATGATGCAATTCGTAAATCATAATCGTCGGAACTTGGCGTTTTGAAATCAATAAATGCCGCATTACTAGCCGCAGCTCCAATTTCCATCGAAGCAATGCCGTCGGTTGAGGTGATTGAAATGGCGCGATTTCCTGACCCACTCACCGCAACATCAGTGGCGTTCACCACACCACCAGAACTATAGATGACTGCCTTGCTGTTTACGATAGAGCCAGCACTAGAACCGTCGAGCAAGTTAAGCTCAGCCCCGGTAGATGTTATGGCAGTTGATCCTAATGAAAACTGACTATCAGGAACAACAAGCCCTGCTCCACCATTAAATATTAAGTCATCTGCACTAGTATCCCAAGTCATATTAGCAGATGCAGTATCACCATAGAATATAATGTCATAACCTTGATCGTTTGCACCAACAGTTACAGTAGCATCTATTTGTACCGCCCCATCAATATCAACTGCATCAAGATTAGTAGTGCCATCTATATCAGCATTTCCAGATATATCAAGTGTAGCGGCATCTAATTCACCTGCTACTGTTACAACACCATCAGCAAGAGTAATTAGGTCAGTGTCATCTGTATGGCCAATAGTTGTTCCATTGATAATAACATTATCAACTGTAAGAGTAGTTAACGTACCTAGTGAAGTGATAGAGGACTGAGCAGCAGTTGTTACCGTGGCCGCTGTGCCGCTCGCATTACCAGTAACATCACCAGTTATATCACCAACAAATGCTGTAGAAGTAATACTTGTTGCTCCTGTTACAACTCCTGCATCTATACTAATTGTACCATCTAATAAAATTGCAGAGCCAGAAGCAGGTTCAATATTAATTGCCGCACCAGAATCTAAAGTTAAAACTCCTGCTGAATCAATATCTACTGTACCGTCTGCTGTAATTTGAATATTAGCCGCTGCCGCAGCAGCGTCAGTTGTAACAATACTAAGTGTTCCATTAGTTCCAGCAGTAAATACAGCAGTATCGCTGCTAGAACCTGTCATGGTAATAACCTTACCATTAACCGCAACGTCATCAACAGTTAATGCAGTCAATGTTCCTAAACTCGTAACATTTCCTTGAGCAGCAGTAGCTAATGTACCTGCAATCGTACCTCCTGAAACATTTATACCAGCACTGAAAACTGGTATTTGATTCATAGTAACTACACCACCAGAAGATATTGCAATAGCATCCGTATCAGAAGCTGAACCTATATTACCAGCATCAGGTATAACTATATTTCCTCCAGTAGTCATTAAACCGCCACCAGTATATGTTCCAGAGACATCTAAGTTTCCATTTAAATCAACAGTAGTAGCCGCTATCTGTATTTCTGTATCTGCTACCAAATCTAACTGACCATCTGTACTGGAGTTAAGATAGATTGCTGTATCTCTAAAATATAATTTTTCAGTAGAGTCAACTAATACATCATCTGAAAATTTAAAATAGTCTTCATCCTCCATCCAAGTCAGTACACCATCTGCAGTATTTGCATTGAACGTAACAGCTATATCTGTATCTACCCCCGTACCAAATGTTATAGTATTACTGAGAAGTTTTTCGATGGCACCACCCTCTCCATCTGTGCCATCGTGTTGGTGCCCTCCAGTTTCAAAGGTGGCGTCAATAGCATCAAACTCTGTCGTAAAATCTGTTGCTTCAATTGTTTCACCATCTACGAAATTTGTTGGGCTTGTTTTAGTGTATGCTGTACCCATTACATTCTAGCTCCCGGTGTAAATTCTAATGAAAATCCTTTTATTGTATATGTAGGATTTGTACTTGAGTCAGTAAATTTTAAGGCTACTGCAAAGCCTGATCCCTCTACAGATTGCCTGTATAATGGAGAATATACAGAACTCCCATATTCTGCACTATTATATTTTCCTGAACCATATATAGCTGCTCCTGCAGCGTTTTGTAAGTTGTATACTGCAGGTTGTGCTACCGTTACATCATTGTAATCATATAAAAGAGCCATATCTACATCTGCAATTGTTCCAGAAGGATTATAGTTAAGAATTACTCTTTGCATATTTTTTCTAACGCCTACGTCCTGCATGTTATAATCTGTTGTTCTAAATGTACAAGACATAGCGGTCCCATCAAAATCGTTTCCATTTTCTTGAAGGTAAATATAACCCCCATCATAATCACCATGCACTACTTTTTCTGCATCTGAAATATATCCAGAAGCCGCTATCATAGGCTTAACACCTTTAATATCTGAAAACTCCCATCCTATATTTCCTGTAGCTACATTTCTTTTAATAACTGCAATCAACCCTGTAGAAGCTGCTTCTGTTCCTGTAGTTGTAGGGTAATATAATCTATATTGGCTTTTACTTCTAATTACGTGAGATGATAAATTACTTAATTGATTTTGTGTAAGGCCGTTTAATCTTGGTTGAACTTGTTTAGAAATAGTTGCCAGTTCTGTGTCACCAATTTTTTCTGTACCTGCTACAGTACGTAATCCATCTGGTGCTAGAAAAATAAGATCACCTGCAATTTCCTGTATAGAGAAATGTGATAGGCACCCTATGTTTCTTGTTATTGGTTTTATTTGAAAATCAGCAGAGCTAGAACCAGCTAATGTATGTATACTATTTTTACAAAAAATAATTAATTGATCTCTAAACGGTTTAATACTAACTACGTCGTCTCCAAACGCAATCTCTCCTGCGCCTGAAGCAGCACTAAAATCATTCTCGTTAAACGGTGCAGAAAACTTTACTGTGTGCGGAGCATTTGACATGCCGGAGAAAAACAAATGATTTTTAAACTCTTGTATAATCTCTGGTGCTGTAGGCTTAGTTCCTGCTACAGAGGCTGTAATAGTAGTATAAGTAGTACCATCCCAATAAGCAGCATCATTTACGCCATCTGCCATTCCTATGTTTTCTGTGCCATCCCAATCATAATTTGTAAAAGTATATCTTTCAGCACTTGTTCTATTTGTTGCTATATTTGTCCAGTCTGATCCCGCAGAATGTTGAACATTAGCTGCTCTTGCTGCAATAACTTTACTATTGCCGTAAAACGCCAGTCCTAGTATTCCTCCTGACCCGGATACTTGGTTACTATCAAATTTAGAAAATCCTTTTATCTTAGCGTACCCGCCGTTAATATCGGGTTCAAAGTTTTCAAGCGTAATTGCTTCTCCGGGTTGAAGAACAAAAATACTTTTATCTAATACCAATCCACCATCACAGTTTACAGGAAAAGCCTGAATCGGCATCTAAACAGCCCTCATATAATCTTTTTGATTTATAAGTTCCGTTTTCATTCTGCGAACTCCTGTCTCGTAATCTCTAAGAGCAAACTGTGTAGCTTCATTGTTACCCCGTAACTGATGAATATAGTATTTTACTTTTGCAACGATTACATCATGATATCTAGAGGGTACTTTAGGAGTATCACCAAATGCACTAAGCTCCGCAGAGGAAGTAAAAAAGTTAAATAAAACTTCGTATTGTGTTTTATCTGCAATTGGTGTTACGCCAAAGGCAGTATCATTTCTAACTCTATATACACACTCAGGAGTTCCAAACCCATCGTCGGGGGTGCTAAGTGCTAAAAATTCATTCTGCCTATATGAAGAATGATATTTTCCGTGACCAGCCTGATACTCTTCAAAAGTTTTATAATTTAGAGGTTTTCCAGAAGCATCTGAAAGAAATACTTCTATAAAATCTATATCTAAATTTTGACTTGCAGTGTTGCTCAGTGAAATAAAAGTACTCTGGGTAGAGGCTGTAAATTTAGCAGTTTTAATTTCTCCTCCGCCAGTATCAGATATTGTAAATGTCGTAGATAAGTCTGAATCTTTATCACTACTAGAACCAGCAAATACGTTAAGTGTCTCAGAGGTTGCACTACTGCTTCCAGAAGATAGGCGTATGGTTATTCTATACTCTTTATTTTCAATAGTAGGGATTTCTTGATCTACACAACCATCATTTAATCGTAGTACACCTGCTGCAAAACTCTTATTTCCACTGGAGTCTGTACTAATTGCAGGTGTTCCTGATGTTCCTGTTCCTGCTGGATCAGTAGTCCTTGTATTCCAGTATGAACCAAGTGTAATTGTTTTATTAAATTCTCCCTCTGAAATTAGATTTCTAGGGCGTAGAAAAAAACTATCGTAATCTACATCCGTAGTATATGTTATGTTTCCAGAAGTAGCAGTAACAGATGAGTTAGCCCCTGTAAGAGTTTCTGAAGATTGAAATTCTCCCTCAATAGGCTCTACAAGAATAAATTGCTCGTCTGAGTGTCCCCCGTGAGGTGGTACTCTGCGAACAATACCTTTAGCAGAAGACGTTCCTCCACTTATATATTCGTTGTCTGTAAATGCTCCGCTTACGCTTGATACTACTATTTTTACAGGATAACCATACTCTCCTTTACCTCCAAATAAAGTATAGCTGGCTGTATAAAACTGCCAAGGCCACTGAATATATTCAGAGTCAATATCCCGTATTGCTCTATTAATATCTTTTTTAATTGTGGTTTGAACACCTCTAGTACCAGACAATCCAACAGCAGATTCTGCAATAGTTGTCTCGTTTAAATCGTATAAAACTGCGTTAATTAGCTCTGAATAGTTCATGTTATACTCTTTTCAATTAGAGTTTAGTCTTGTAAAACAAATTTCTTTTTATCAAAGATAAAATCTGTTCCGCTAAAAATGATACACTCTAAGGCTGTTTTTTCAGCACTAAGAAATGTAACAGTATATTCTCTCGTTATTTTATTTAAATATATTTTTAATAGAGTATTGCCGTGATTTATTCCTACGGCAAAAATATCTTCTTTATGTTCGTTAATAATAATATCTTGTAATTTTTCATAGGGAAAACACTCTGCAGCTAACATTGTAGGAAGTGCCATTACTGGTTTTGAAATAGATAAAAACAATATTGGTAATACAATTAATAATTTTTTCACGGGTTTTGTCCCCAAGTCTTTTTCAAGTAATTTTGAACTAGGTTTGCTTGTACTGCAAATTGTTTGTCTGTAGAACAGTAATCAGAAACAGCATATAAATTTCTTAATATATATGTCTGTTCATAAGTTATGTTAGAAGAAAACCAACCTACTATATTTTTTCTTACTCCACTTGTTATAGGTAGTACTTCGTGAAGATATATAATAGGGAAGATTACTATTTCCCCTGCACAAAGTTTTTTACCTACCTTTTCAGAATTTTCAAGAGTAAGTACAAACTCCCCGCCCCCATACTCATCTGATAAATTTAAGCTCCAGCCGTAATCGAAATATATGTTCTTTGACTTTGGGCGAGCTTTAAATTCATCTACGTGTAAATTATAAAAATCTCCCTTTTTATATTCGTTATAAAAATTTACAGATACCCTAGTTGGACAGTATATAGAATCACAATAATGATTATCATATAATTTATCTGTAATTAATCTCCTAACTCTATCTGAAACATTAGAAGATTCTTTATTTTGTTTTATATTTTTATCTGGTTGTGTTGTATCGCCGGATACAAATGTTTTTTGTGTTATTCCTTTTAGACAGGTTTTTACTTCTTCATCGTTTAATATTTTAAGAAACATATTTTCCTCCGTTCAAAGCAGTTCATAGCAAAGAGGTGTAGGGTTTTTAAAAAGGAACCCTACAAAACCTTTAGTAACATTACGTACCAGTAGATACGGTAGCAGACTCAGTAGGATTGCGTGAAATATCAACCATACAAACGTGAAGCCTGAAACGTAGTGCGCTTTCACCAGTAGATGCCGCATCAATAAGTAGGCAATCAATAGTGTCTGCGCTAGTAAGAATACGGGCATTAGCTCCAGAAGCGCCAACAGCGGCTTCTAGAAACGGCGTAAAGCCAGCAGCACACGCAGAACCGTCTACAAAACAGTCTACATCACCACCAGTAATACCAATATCCATCGTAATCTGAGCATTGCCTCGTGCTTCAAGAACTTCTAAAGCACCTGCAATAATCATCGTATCTGCGGGAACGTCAATCATCTGGATAACGTCAGCGCCTGTCCCGCCGTCTGCAGTATCCCAAACAGGGGAAGTAACCACATAGGCTTGGGCCATCCGCGAAGGATGACCAACGGTGCCGCCGCCAGAGGTAGTACGATCATAAGTAGCCATGATTTATTCCCTCCCTTTAACTATAGTCTACAATGCCAAGAACAAGTCCTTCTGCACGAATGACCTTACGGCCATATACATGCAGACCGCGAACCACATCCGCAAAGGAATCTGGATCACGAATAACTTCAGTCTTAGCAATTGAGTTGGCCGTGGCAACTGCCGAAATGTGCCCAGCAAGAATAATATTCTCACCAGAAGCAACGCCACTAAGCGATACCATGTCTGTCGTAGTTGTCGCATCTGACGACTGACGAAGAGCATTGGATTTATAAAGCGTGAAGCCCATAACTTTCTGAGCAGTCAACATGCCATTACGCATGGGTGACTGTGAATCTCCAGTTACTTGAACTTCAGCAATCTTGGCACCTGCTTTATAAAGAGTTTCATAAAAACGAGGTGGAGCAACAAACCAGCGATTTTCTTCTGGTACGTCAACTTGGTCAAGATGCCTTGCCATTTTAGCAATGATTTGTACAGCCTCATCACCGGCGTCTGAGCCATCCATCGTGTGAGGAGTACCTGCAGTACCAAGCGCACTATCTGTTTCTACAGAACCAGAAGCACCCTTAATACCCGCGCCATCAATCATAACTTGTAGCACGTTTTTGTCGTAGTTACGCTTCAAGGAATATGCACCAGAAGAGGTAGCAAGAGCCTCGAAGTTAACGTGGGATTGCCTCTCTTCAATGTCATCGACTTTGAAGGCAAAGGCTTGGGCCTGATCTACAGTCAGTTGGATTTCATCATCTGCTAAATCCTGTGGAGTAACCACAGCACCACGCGAGTATGCTGAAATAGTAACAGTAGGTTCTTTAACGATACGAACCGTGTCACCATAATTCTCAATTTCACCTGCATAGTCAGTGTTAGTAATGTCTTCTACTACTGACGCGCGACGGAAAAATTTAAGAACCTTTTGACTATAGATTTCGGCCTGAAAATTACCGGATGGTAGATTACCATATCCGGCTGATACAGCAACAGCCATAATTCAGTCCTTTCTATATATTAGCCGTTAACGATACGACCCTCCGCATTTGCCCGATCAATCTCTTTTTCAAGACTATCAAATTCATGCGGTTTGAGTTTACGTATCTCTGAAGTAGTCCAGACTTTTTTGTTATTGCCTGAAGAAGCAGAAATATTAGCTGTACGTGTTGACGTAACGGCTTCTGCTGCTCTAGACGCATCCTTTCTTGGTCTACCTCTTTTTTGTTTTGAGCCTATGTCGGCTTTGTACAAGTCGAGAACCCGTGACGCCCATTGTACATCGTCATTGTTGTTAGTAATACCATCTGAAATACTAGGTGGCTGCTTGCCAAGCCATTCTTTGAATTGATCAGACTTTTTAATTTCAGCAAAGTCTGAGTGCAGGGCTAGTAATTCTTGATAAGCACTTTTTACTTTAAGGTGTTCTTCTCTTTGAGTAAGTCGTTCAATTTCTCCACGGAGTTCTTGAACTTCTTCAGAACTTTTTTTAGCACTTAAAGTTGCGACTGCATTATATACGTCAGGATAACTTTCTCTAAACGATTCTAAGTCAGCGTCTTCTTCACTAATCTGTGGCTGAGATTGTCCCTCTACTACGAGAGATTCTCTTTCTTCTTTCCACTCGTGAAGCTTACTGTCATAGTGTTTCTTTAAATCATCATAGCGTTTTTTGTAGTCATGCTCCTCAGTTTTAATCTCTGTTTTAAGAGATATGGCTTCTTCATCGTCTTGGGCTTCTTCTGGGGTAGCCTCCGCTTCAACATCTTCAGCGTAAACGCCTTCTTTATATCTTCCACGGTAGGGGCCTAGTTCTTCTGGTTCTTTACTTAGTACGTCTTCAGTCATTTTTCCTCCTCGCAGGGCCTCGTAAGGGTAGCTGCTTGTTGGTTAGTCACACAGGGCCGCATAGCGGGTGGCTGTGGTTAGATAGGTCTATTGACCTAAATTCTTATTTAAACGGAATTGCCTCTATTTTTCTTGCTTGTTCTTGAGGAGAGTCCGTATCTTTAATTATAATATCTGTTGGTTGTGGTATAGGTTTTTTTGGTGATAGTGGCGCAGTTACCACAGGGTTATAAATTTTATTTGCAAAATTAATTCTTTTTTGTCTGCTGACATTAGGGTTTTTAGGTCTTTCAAAAATTTCTAAAAATTTATTGGTTATTTGTTTTACATCACCAGTTTTAAAAATATTACGTAAAGATTCTCTGTTACCAAATCCTAAATCAAATGTTTCCCATTTTGGAAAATTAGCTGCTTTTTTATCATTAGTTATATTAATTGTATCTGTCATATATTCTAATTGAGAATCTATAGAGTCTGATTTTTTCATTTCTCGTAAATAATTTTCATAGGCTTTTTTTCTGCCGCCAGTAAATTGAAAAAGACCATATCCTTTGTTTTTTCCTTTTTTATCCTCTATACGTTTATAATCAAAAGTATCATTTTCTCCGTGAATATTTCCCATTATACCTGCAATAGCTTCTTCTCTATATCCTAAATTTTTTAATTTACGACGTACATTGTTTTGATTTTTAATTATCTGGTCTTGAGGGGGTCTAGTCTTTTTTTTTACCCTTTCGCCCCCTTTTAAAGCCTGTACCTGTTGTTGCATAGGGTCTACAGGAGCTTCCTCTTCAGCTATTCTCTCTTCTGTTTCCTGTTCACCACGCTTATTAATCTTTTCTAATAAGTCTAAACCTATCTCCGCAACAAGAATAGCTGGCAGGTAATACTCTCCGTTACTTACGGCTACGTCTGTATCACCTTCTACTTGTGCAGCAGGACTTTTTAATTGTTCTAAACTAATCTCTATACCCTTTTTACGTAGAGACTCTATATTAGGTTTGAGAATACGTTCTTCAAAGTCACGTACTCCAACTCGTTCTATGGCTGCAGCGTTTACTACATAGGCACCCTCTTCTGCATCCATTGGAACATCATCTGCTACGCCTGTTTCAGAAGCTCCTTCTTGCATTATGGGACCAGCAACTGCATCTACTGGCGCAGCTTCCATTGGTACGGCTTCTGTCGGCATAGCCTCTGTTGGCATTGCTTCCTCTGGAACAGGCTCAACAACTTGATCACCCATTGCTAACTGTTGCATCTGTTGATCCATAGACGGTTGTACGGGCGCAGGTGGTGCTTCTACGGGAGGTACTTCTGCGGGAGGAGCTTCCATAGGAGGTTCTTCCATAGGCATCTCATCCATAGCAGGGTCTACAGTAGCATCCATAGGTTCTTCAGCCACTTCTTCACTCATTACAATATCAACACCAAGAGCTTTTGCAAAACTACGTAGCTCATCACCATCTATTTCCTGTATGATACCAATTACATTTTGTTGATCCATCTCAGAAAGATTTTGTAAGTTAGCGTTAAATTGTTGTTCTGTAATTTCCATTTTTATTCGTCTCCTACATCCTCACCAATGTCGTCGCCAATATCAACATCCTCAGTTTCACCAGTATCTCCAGAACCGCCAGAACCCCCAGAACTATCTCCATCCATCTCAAATTCAGACGAACTCATGTCCGTTCCAGCCACACCCGTTTCAGCCGATGTGTCTACAGAATCACCGGGACCACCGGGACCACCGGGACCACCGACGTTATCTCCCGATCCAGTATCTGGGTCAAAGTGGGTCGTATAGCCGGGGCCAGTTTGATTAGGATCGTATGCTTCTGCTGGCCCCGTGGGCTCATCCATTTCTGCCTCACTGCTAAAATAACCACTGCCTGTAGCAAAAGGATCAAAATTACCTGCAGTATCTACATTTCCTTGCATTGATACAGCCGTTTGTTCTTCAACGGTATTAGCTAGTAAAGAAAGGGCTTTGGACTTATCAAACCCAGCCGCTGCTGCAAAATTCAGATTAATTCCAATATTATCGGCAGTAACCTTAACTCCGGGTTCATCAGGATCAAGGAGTTCGTGCGCTTCCATAAATTCTTGTAACTCAGGACCAAAAGCGTTAACCATATCCTGCCTTTGTTGAGCTTGCCTTTCGTTTATAGATTCCATTCCACCTTGCGCTGCAATACTGTCATTAATTGCTTTAGTTTGCTCATCAATAAATTCTTGTCTATCTGGTGTTACTACGTCGTTAGGATCAAACCATTCGTTATCATATAAATTTCCAAGTTGTGCGCCAACATCCCCTGTTAAATCTACAACACCATGTACATCAGTTCCACTACCTGAAAAACCTACTCCTACACTTACATAGTCATTTCCAGATAAAGGATTAGAAAAAGTAGTCATATTATACGAGTTTCCAGAAAGGTTATCTGCTGAAACTCCTAAGTCAACTTGGCCGCTAAAGGCTGCTTCTGATTGAAATTGTACGTCTTGTAATTCTTGAGCTTTATCTCTACCAAATCTATCTACTAGATTTTTAAGTGCAGAAGGGCCGGGTGAAATCGCTAACATAAAATCAACAGCTCCGGGGGTTCTAAGATCACCCATAACTGCATCTGTTACATAGTTAATACTATTTCCGTATCCAACAGGTACTGCGTATACTTCGGGATTTGTCGTACCAAACTCTAACATATTTCCCATATCAGTAACCATATTATGAAACGTCTCTACAGGATTTGTTACCATGTGTGCTACTGTACTTACAGTGTTTTGAAAACTTCCTACAGTATCTTCTAATACACCACCTAATCCTCTTGAAGTAACATACTGTGCGCTATTAAGAATATTTTCAGCAGCATTTAGTGCTATTAAACCTGTATTAACAGTAGCAGTAGCACCTAAAATTCCGTCTTTATACGCACCAGCATCTATTAAACCAGATGCCATATTATAAGTATTATATCCTTGCACAGCAGAAGTATATACTCCCCCTGCAGGTCCAAGAGCGCTAGCTGCAACATTTGTTGCTACATTAGTTCCTATTTGTTTAGGAGTTGCTCCGTAAACAGAACCTACTGTAGCTGTAGTCAAAGTTTGTCCCATGAGATTAGAAGCAGCTTGTGACACATCTGAACGATCTGCAGCTTGATTTTGATCTTGAGTTTGGTCTCCAGCTTGGTCTTCTCCTGCACCTGTAGATGTAGCACCACCTCCTTGACCACTCTCTGCTAGAGTATCTTGCATGTTTTGAAGCATGTATTGAGTTGCCGGGGGCGTACCACTAATTGGAACTGGAGGAGTGTAATAAGCTGCACTAGAAGCAGTAGATAGTGTGGGAGAAACAAGTTCAGGAGGCGCTGCCATAGACGTAGAAAGATTTGAATTTAGTAAAGCCATATCTGAACTATTATTAATATTAAAATTAGATTCTAAATTATTATTATTTAATATAGCTTTTAAATTTTTCTCTGCGTTAACCTCATCTGCACGTCTTTTAGGTTTTTTAAGAGGTTCTACAGGAAGAGGTCCAGCACCCCCAGCAACATTAATAGGAGCATTAGGACTTGCTTGTTTATTTCCTGCTAAAGTATTTCTCAGGAGTGTTTCTGCATCAGTCGCCACTTTTTACATATACCTTCTGTTGCTCATTAACTTCATTCTTGAGGGATAGGAGGTGGTTGACCAGTTGCACCCGGCCCTGCAGCTTCCGTATCTCTAAGTCCGATGGTTCCTGCGCCAGCCTGTCCTTGTCCCGGTCCCTCAGTTCCTTGAGGTAGTCCTCCAGACTGCCCCATGCCGGGGGCTGGTTGACCAGCGGGAGGAGCTTCTGGCATGTTTCCTTGTCCAGCATTTAGTCCTCTCAATACATCTGCAAATATTTGTGCGTCGTTAATATCGTTAACGAGCAAGTCAGGATCAATGTCCTGTGCAATGGCTAACTCCCTTACAAGATTTGGAATCTTAATAAACGGAGCAAGCATTGGATTTGCCACTGTCTGTAGTAACGCAGTTAGCCTTTGACTGCGAACTTCCTTTTGCATCACTGCAGACGTTCCCTGCGGCTTAATCTCCAAGTCTCCCTGTATTTCAGGACGCTCATCATTGAACTGCATATTCCACAGAAACATAGCTTCGCCCATTGGTTTTAATAGAAAATCATCTATATTTTTTATAACTGTCTTAATACTTAGGTTAGCACCACCAAGCAACATACTAAGTCCAGCAGCGGTACGTCCTGTACCAGATACTCCTGTTTGACCGTGCATAATACTAGGTAGTCCTGTCTCCTCATCCGCAAGTTGCCGTGCAGCCTGATACATCTGAATGTTTTCTGGGGCTGTATTTGGAAACTTAACGGCGTTAATAGAAGTACCGGGGTTGCCCGATTGCCTTCTAAATACCTTACCGGGATATATGTCGTAGTTTTGACCCGGTACAAGGGAAGCCTCATCCACATCAAATACTACGTTTCCTGCAAGTGCTAGGTTATCAATAGCCATGCGTATGTGACCATTCATAAGCAACTGAGCATCTTCCATATTTTCTGGAATGCCTACGCCAAATAACTGATAAGGATTAATCTCATACGGTACAGCAAAATAAGGTACTCTGTAGGGTACAAAGGGATTCATTACAACACGTAACACTTGGTTGCCACATATCCACACGTTAACAGGTATCTCTGTTAGATCATCCATCTCCATAGGAAGACCCATATCTTGTACTAAGCCGGAGTCTAACATTCCCCAAAACTCTAGTATCTCGTACCTATCATTATTTTGATTAGCTTCTAAATTCTCGCTACGAATAGTATCTTCAAAATACTTATCGTCATAGTTTGGCCCCATATCAAGACATGCAGCAACAGATTCTGGATTAAAAAATGGTTTATTCATTAAATCACGAACTTGTGACCTATTCATCCTGTGTCGCTGAATAATATAAGAACAGTCTTCTACGCTAGTTGCTGAAGGATCAGGATAAAAATCCCAACAAGAAACAGACTCTACTTTAGGAACAATCTTTTTTATAGGATTATAATTATTTTCATCATCCCAACGGTGTATACTCTTACTCTCATTAAGAGGGCCTTTAACAATTCCTGTTCCTAGTAAAGCGGATTCAAATATAGAGTGCCGTAAAATATTAGCAGCATTATTATCATGTAATTGATCATGGATAGTCTTTTCCATGAGTCTAGCGGTTTCTCTAGAGGGGCTTATTTGAGGTTCCCCAAGCCTACCGACCCCTTCCTCCAGATTAGCCCCATCATATTTTTGCTCTAGGCCCCCAAGTGGAGAAGTTTCTGTAGCTCCGGGTTCAAGTTCTCTACCATCCCCCGGAAAACCGTATGGGCTTTCTTCTGGCTCTTCTGGCATATCTGGAGTTGTTTTAAGATGTGCAAACTCTGCAATACCTTCAGGTACAGGAGAAGACTCAACAACTATAGGAAACTTCTTATTAGCAAACAGAACATCTATTATCTGACCATAGGCCGCTAAAACTTTAGTTTTTGTAATTTTTAAAAATACTTTACTCTTTTCAGACTCTCTAAACTGAGTAGTTGAATCGTAAATACCTCTAAAGTTTTTATACGCTTTTAGCCATCGTTGTTCGTGCTGATAACGACCAGTTTCTGCATCTTCAAACTTAGACTTAACAGCCCCAACTATATTTGTAGATGCTTCGTCAACAAGAGCTACTGCTGGAGTGTCACCAAATGGTGTATCGGGCATAGCTATTTCCTAAAAGTTTAATAGTTTTTTTCGTCTGCCATCTTAAATACAGCGGGATCAACCTTATTGTCTGGATTTGCTTTGCGTCCCATGTCAACAATTTGCTTATCCCTATCCATTGGGCCAGCAATAACTGAGTCTAGCTTTTCACGATGTAAAGCTCCATCAGGAACAGGGCTAACTTCACCTTGTTTATTCATAAGTTTATCAAAGTATTCTTTGCCGTAAGTATACATTCGTATCTCCTTTTTTTTTAAATTTATTCTACGCTCATAAACGTAGGACTACCCCCGCTGGGTAATCTTCCTGTAGGTCTTGGTCTTTCTTCTATATATGTATCCTCTTCAACAGGCCCTACGTACCTGTCTGGATCAGTCTTATACTCAAACTCTTCTTGTAACATTATGCCCCCCATTAAATCTCTTAGATTTTCAAGAGAGAATCTTGCTTTTTGCCCTTCCCACGTAGCATCTGCTACGGTGGTACTAGGGTCAATAAGACCTTTAACCGCTTCTTCAGCAGAAGCCCGTGCATCTCCCGTTTGCATAAACGTATAAATTCCTGCACCTGTTGCAGCAAGACCCTCTAAGACAAAGGGCAACTTAGAGAATTTAGGGATTTTTTTTCTTTTAGCTGATCGTTGTTGTATCTCCCTAGCTCTTTTTTGTCTTTCTGATAGGGTTTCATCTATTTGTTCAGTGGTACTAGGGGCTTCTACCCTACCTAGTGTTGATATAGCTGCAGGGGGTTCAATAAATTTCCCTGTCGTTGCAAGCCTTGTGCCTGATCCTCCAGTTACTCTCGGTGCAAGAATAGTTTTATTTCTTTTGTTTTTATTTTCGTAACTCTCAGTAATTTTTTGTTGTACTTTTTCTCTTTTATAAATATCTTGCATTAATTCTTTATAAAAAGTAGGTAATTTTATTAATTTTAATTTTTTCTTTAGTTCTGGTGATACTGAAATATTGTAAGGAATAGATTTACCGCCAGTAGTTTCTAACCATTTATCAGTTTGTCCAAACCCACTAACTTTTTTTCTATCCTCATTTAAAACAAATGATTCCCTAGAAACTCCAACAGTAGGAGAAAGTGGAGATATAAAGGAACCCCAATGCGCAACATCTGGGGCTATTCCTAAATTTTGAAGTCTTCTTTTTTCTGACCTTGAGATAGGGTCTGATGGTTCTCTTCTTCCTATTATCTCTGGCATCCCACCCAAGTTACGAAAATTCATCATTTCTCTTCCTATATGACTTCTTCTATTTCTAGAACTTTTAGGAATTTGTTTGAATCTCTTCTCCCATTCTTTAAATTCAGGGTCTGCATCTACTCCGTACCCTTGAGAATATGCTATCTGTTGGTACAAAGCTCCTTCTGACATAGGGTCATAACTTATAGTATCCCAATCTGGAAAAAGAGAGAGTACTTGTTTAAGTAAAGATTTGTATCTATTTTCAAATCCAGCTTTTTCAAAAAACGCTAATTGTGTTCTAAGTGTTCTATCAATTTCAATATAAGAATGTGATATACTAATATTTTTATCAGAAGCATTTTTAAGGATCAGTGCCAAGCCCTGCACATCAATATTTATATTTTTTAAGGCAGACTGACCTACTTCTCTTTTTGACTTAGGAACATTTTTTATTATATTTTGTACTTCTGTTCCTTGACGGCCCCATAAATTTTCAAGCCTACTTGCCTGTCTGTCTGAAGGGTCTCTATATTGCAAAAAAGACTGATTCTGCTCAATTTCACCTGCAGGAATATCTTTTAAATTTAACTTTTTAATCGTGTCATCTAATATCTTCCTATCTTGCGCTATTTTTTTTTCTGCTAAAGTTTTATAAAGCTCTCCCTCTATTTCTTTAGAGCGTTGTGTTTCTCTAATACGTGCCCAATCAACCATAACTAATATCCAAACACACTATCAAAAGCTTTAGGCTGATTTTCTTTCATCTTATTCATCATGCTATTTATTGTTAAGTGTCCTCTTGCTCTTGTCATGCACATATACCTCAATGCGTCATAAGCATGGTCATCTGCCTTTGTGTCTACATCTTCAGGATTAGTCTTAGATAATGGTATACTAGATAGTGTTCTTATGAGGTTAGTACAAGTAGAAAGTATTTTAATTCTTGGTTCTTCAGTTACTTCATCTACTTGAAATCTCCTATGCAGTTCCATTTTTCCTGCTATCCTATTTCTATCCGAAGGAACCCACCTAACACCACCTCTAATCATTGTTTCAGCTATAGAAGCTCCTGTACCTACTCTATTCCAACAAGAAGCATCAAGTACAGTGTAATACATAGTAGGATCATCTCCTTCTAGAGCTACTATAGTATTTGCAAGGTTCTGTGCGGTCTGTCCTTTTGCGTAGTATTCCCTATATATCCAGAGAACGTCATCCCAATCTATTGCGCCCCATAGAACACAAGAGGGGGCTGCATATCCGTAATCAGCGGCACGTAATCGTAGCCAGTTGGTCGGTATAGTTACTTGAGAGGCATCAAGAACGTGTAGGTTACGTGAAAATTCGGGAAATGCCGCTCCCTCTGCAACATCCCAATCCCCATCTAGAAGTCTTCTTCTTTCCACCTCTGGGAGCGACCTCAACATGGCTTCATATTCACCACTTTGAGCGAGGTAGGGGTTATCAGTAAGCCGTGCTGGAATAAACTTACGAAGAAACAAAGGCTCACCAGCTTTTCCGTTGGTTGCCGTACTAGGCCAAAGTAAAGGATTTCCTGATTCTATATCTGTAGCTGAAAATGGAGTGCTTTCGGGGGCAGGGTCTATATACATCTTCTTAACCCACCATCCCCCTACTCCTCCGGGGTTTCCTGTACAGCGCATATACGCTTGTATGCTAGAATCAGTAGTTCTAAGTCTTGATCTTAAATACTCCCACACGTAAGGCGTAGGATAATGTGTTATTTCGTCTATTCCAATCCACGTAAAGGACTGTCCTTGGTATCTTGTTACGTCCTTATCTTTATCTAAGTACGAAAACCACGCTGTTGCTCCTGACGGGAACTGCCACATGGATTTTGCTTCTCTGAATACGGCACCGGGAAAAGCCTTTGGGTAAAGGTCTCTACTCTTATTGATAAGCTCCGTAAGCTCGTCAAGAGTCCTACGAATAAGTAGCGCACGATGATTAGAATTGTTACAGTAACGGAGAAGATCAGCAAGAAGGGCAAAAGACTTGCCGCCACCAGCAGCCCCGCCGTAAAATACATCTCTTTCGGGAGATGCCAGAAAATCTGTCTGGGGGCCACTATTGGGCTTAAAAATAATTTCTGCTTCATCTTCTACTAATTCTTTTACAGAGGCTGGTACTTCTTCCAGTACACTTTCTTCTAGAACTTTTGAGCCATTTTTATTGTAGATGGCATTTTCTACAGTTTTTAAACTCTCTTCTGATCTTTTTACGGATCGTCTCATATCGTTTAATTTTTTAGATTGCTTATTTGCTCGTCTCTTAGCTGCACTTACTTTTCTTTGAGAGTCCCTTCGGGCCTTAACCCTTCTTGAAACATTGTAGTTACCCTTTTCACCTTCCTCAAGCTTGGGACGACCGCTTTTTCTTTTTACTGGTTCTTCTGTAGGGTCTGTCATTGCTCGTGATCAATAATAATAGGTTCCTTTTGTGACGCTTTTGAGGGAAGAAGAACAATCCCATGTAATGCAGTTACGTTATGTTCTACTGTATCTCTACGCCCTACACCTACACGATTAAGTACAGATTCTGCAGCTTTAAGTCGTACATCGGAGCGAGGAGTAGAGCCGTCATCATCCATTGCATTTACAAGATTGGTAGCTGCACGTACAGAATTAACAGCAAGCACTGACTGTGCCCTATCAATTATTTCTTCTGATAGACTGTTCATCAGATGAGTACGAGAACTCTCTGCGTAACCTGCTTCTTGCAAAGCAGAAGATATGTTACCACCATTAGTAACTAAAGAGTTAATAAAAGCCTTTTGTCTTTCGTTAAGTTCTCTTTTTTTCTTTTTGGGCTTTGCAAGCAGGTTGTCTACCATGTTACCAATACATTCCTAATCCGATAAGCCAGATCATATAATGCCCTTTTCTTTGAGAAAGAAGCCTAACGCTCCTCCTACTACACCAACCAGTACTATAGTTGAAGAATTTAAAAGAACGCCTATACCTACTACTGCTGCTCCTGCAGCCGCATAAGATGAGGGTTCAGTCATTCGATCTTTGATCCAAGTTAAAGCTTCCATAAAATAAGTCCTCTTTTCTAAGTTAAACTTATACCTGTTGGGGTACAAACTCTTCTTTTACGTGCAGAGTTACTGTTACAGAGGTTCCTGCACTCGCTAAACCTCTTATCTTATCCCCACTCACTAAAAATAAGGGGCTATCTACAATACGTGTGTAGCTATTTGCAGCTACGGATACAACCTCAAGCATCGTAAAATAAGTGGTACTTGCTAGGTCATACCAATCCATAGAGACTGTCCTTGCACTTCCATTTTCATTTGATATAAAGATACTGAGTATCTCGCTATGGTAGTTGGTAGGGACTGTGTACAGATCAGCGTTACTTGTTGTAAGCACTTTTCCCAGAGTACGCTGCTTAAACGCCATTATTTACTCTTTTCTCTTGCCTATGACTTTGCAAATTACAAATACGATGGCACATAGACCAAATAGTGCAAAACCAATGTATTCTCCGTTAGTCTCCCACCATTTTTTCTCAATAACCTTTACAGGTTCAGGCTGTATAACAACAGGTTTTACCTCTACAGGTTTAGGCTGTACAACAACAGGTTTTACAGGCTCTGGTTTTACAACGGGTTTAGTTTTATCAGTCATATAATTCCTTTTTGTATTACTTTGAAAAAGGCAGTTTTACGGGAGCATAAAAATCTTGTTTTCGTTTATAAAGCTCGTCGTATTCTTTTTTTTCAG
>VTLG01007853.1_pt1 | contig 25086 bp, 26 predicted proteins | sample 4694571 | NCBI WGS metagenome assembly VTLG01 (sample SAMN12604809, study PRJNA352737) | marine metagenome | biome: ENVO:00000447; feature: ENVO:00000209|ENVO:00000569|ENVO:01000036; material: ENVO:00002151; isolation source: viral sequences binned using virsorter ...
CGGTATTGCATCAACTATTTGCTGAGGGAATGAGACTTCTGAATATTGAGTGACACATCTATTTCCTATTAACTGATAACCCGTTATCTCTTTTGTCCCCTTCCCGTCAGGAACCTTGGTGCCAATTTCTGCTGCATCAGGAGGCGGGCAATCCGTGCTCTTCGGGGTGGACGGTGGTGGTTCATCTGATGCTGGTGTCTCTGGTTGTTCATATCTTTGCGGTTGCGTCTCTTCTGTAATAACCAGTTCCTCTGGTGTGTAATCCATTGCGTTGAAGCTTGGTACGCCCCCTGGACAGAGCGTGACATTGCCCTCTGGATCATTCGTAATTAGTGCATCATTCTCATAATCGCTGCGCCTTGTTTCAACGCAAGGCATCTCAATAATGGGAAACCCTATAGGTACAGAAACAGGAACTTCTGGGGCAGTCAGTATTGGGTAATTAACAATCCTCGTTTGAATCCCAGGAATGTCTATGTTTTTTATCTGAATACCTTTAATTTCACTCAACTAAAGTACCTCTAGACCTTCTTATGTCTTTTAATTCTTCGAAGTTTTTCTGCTTTGTCCCTCCGTCATATACCCACGCATAACCTTCCTCTACCATCTCCTCGTTTATTGAACGACTTGCACTACCAACGTATAACCATCCCAATAATCTGCCATATTTTCCGGTTGCTCCTTTATCCAATTCCGTTCGAATGGTTAAATCGTATCCATCATTAACTGCATCATCCAACTTATCTTCAAGCCAATAAGTTGCATCTTTACCAAGTTTCTTCTCAATAAGATTTCGAGTACGTTTTTCAGGAGTATCCACACCAGCAACTCGTACCCTCTGCTTTATTGATAAATCAAAACCTAGATCAATAGTTACATCAATCGTGTCGCCATCTACAACACGATCCACTTTACTAACTTTGTAATTCCAACAACTGACTCTGCTCGGAGGTTTCATGACTTCTGTTAAAAGGGAGATCTTAGTGACTTTTGTGTTGCTGATCCAGGGCTTTTGGTTGGCAATGCTGGCCCAGTTAGTCCGCCTGGAATCGGGACATTTTGCATTACAGATTCAATAACCTGCTGTTTAACTTTCTCTTGGTTCTCTTCATTGGTTAACCATAAATAACCAAAAACCGTTCCTCCCGTTAATGCAGCCACCAGTAAAAAGGAGACTACACTTATAGCGTTAATGATTCTTTGCATGGAAAATGTGTGGCGAGATGCCTTTTTAAAAGCACTAACACCAACAATCGTAATCGTATTTACGGGACTTGTCGCTTTACTACCTTTATATGTAGTTAGTCAGTCGTCCCTACCGCGCAAGACTCCGACTCTTCCTGCTCGGCTTCTGAAATAATCTTCTCAGCGAACTTAATTGCGCCATTTAGTTCTGCATATTCTTGCTTACACCGATCAATAACCTTATTTGCTTGATTGAACGTGTCTTGTATCTGTTCTCTACGCTCTAACAAAGAAGCAAGTTCTGTTTCAACAGTCATTAGTTGTGTCGGAATATTGTAGTAATCGTCATTCTATATTTAGGAGCCTTAACTGACTGCGGTCTTATTGCGTGGGGAATACCGCCATCGAAGAGAAGAATGCGCCCTGGTACGAAGCTAGATGTGTAGATGACATCTGTTAAATCGCACTTGTCGTAAAAAAGAGTTTCCCCGTACCAGCCATCCTCCCAGTTTAAGTTTGCGTAATACAATGCAACTTGCTTATTCGGATGAGAGTGGATGTAGTGAACATCATTTGGCCTAACAAGATTAACGATTACAGAGTCAAGTGATTTAGCTGTAAACCATTCAGTCTCTTCTGTACATTCCCATAAGCAATTCAAAAGTTCTTCTGCTTGAGTAGCTGACCAAATACTGTGAACGTTAGGAATTACTTTCTCGCCATCTATAAAAGGTCGATCACACCAACCCAAAGAAAACTTTGATTCTGCACAGGCGTTAATAAGTCGTTCCCTTGTAGAAAAAGGAACCTTGTTATCAAAGTGTCTTATTAGCAATTAGATAATCTTTCCAAGCATCCTTAACTGATTGAGTCCATACAGTAGCCGCTATGCCTTTTACATCAGCAGATTCTGCACTTATATCTCTATCTACGAGATTATCACTTGCATCTAAAGTACCTGGATTTATTGTTTTACGATGAAAAGTTCTACTTAGCTCTTTACCATCTTCTTTTATTATTGTAGCTGTGCGAATACATAGTTTTTTAAACTCACCAACTACTTGTATTTGATCTTCTTCGATTGTTTTTGTAAGTGCCATTATGCGTCTGTCCTGTAGGTAATAGTGAAGTTTATAGCATTATTAGTGCTAGCAATGTTGTTGTGTTTCAACATTGTCCAAGCATTAGCGGATTCTAGTGTACCAAATTGGACGGTATCGTTTGTGTCTACGACACTTACGTGGGCTCGTTTACTATTTATATCGTTTATGTGGTAACCACGGACAGCACCGTTCCATCCAGTACCTCCACCTGATGTAGCGGGATATGGGATATTTTCTAGGTGTACAGTATTACTACTACTGGTATCTTGAGGATTTATATATCCAGTTATTGTAACTAAATTACCAATCCTCACGTATTGCCCTGCCCCACCACCAGAACCTGTCTGACAGCTAGGCGTCCATGAGCCCTCTTCATAGTGGTCAAGAACTTCTGTAGTCTGTGAAGCTGTAGTACCTGTAACTGAAGTAACTGTTTGAGCACTAAAGTCAATTCCTTTGCCAGCTGTTCCTATTACTAAGTTTCCAGCTCCAACCTTTACATCATGATCACTTTCAAGCACTAAGGTGTCATAACCACTAGCAGGATCATTAACTAATTTAAAAGTATCATCAGCATGGTTATATGCAATTAATCCTTTATTCTTATCTCCTTGTCCATCACTCATTACGATGGAAATATAACCACCAGAAGCACAATTAAGTGCCATTCCAGTCGCTGAATTACTGGTATTACCTACAACGAAGTCTTGGTTATTAGCGTGGACACCACTTACTGTCGTTCCTCCTACTATTACGTGTTCAGATGAATCAATAGTTATTGCTGTTGCATCAGCACTAGATGAAATACCGGCGACACCACCTGCTGCATCCTCAAAAGCTGGGGGTGATCCTGCTCCTGTAGAAGTTAATACTTGGCCATCTGTACCTGGGCCTACTGCTGTTGGATTGCCTGATGCGTCATAAGTAATGATCTGGCCGTCCGTTCCACCGGCCATTTTTGCCAAAGATACGGCATCATCTTTTAAACCATCGGTTCCAGTTTTAGTAAGTGCCATAATTAATCTGCAGGATCAGGGGTATTACCCTCATCATCTTTCCATCTTAAATACTCGATCCAATCTGTGTTGTCAGAAACAGGAGGAATACTCGCTAGGAAGTTACCTGCATCATCCTTTTTGATTATTGAACCGTCTGTTGCTGGGGTAAGTTGATACTTAGTCATAATCCTGCTGCGAGGTAAATACGAGCGTCAGTTGTGTTGTCTGCGAGGTATCGACCCGACTCGCCCGCAGTAAAGGTGTTTGATTTATCACCCCATATAATTGCAACTTGATTTGATGAATTACCGTCTAGACCAACTGCAGTAAATTCACCACTTCCACTAGGAGATTCGGCTTTCCAATGTCCCGCATTTGAGACAGTCATCGTGGGAGTAGTCCTCATGGGAGGAGCAAGAGTAAGAGGGCATTCGAGCCTTGTAGTGTTAGAAAAATAACCTATTCCTACTCTTTGATAAGCAGCCGAGCCTCCATATACTCTTAGATAACGTTGGCAATCTAAAAGCTGATCATTATATGATTTCCATTCAAATTCAGTTGCTCTTTCCCCTATTTCCCACTGCATTCCTGTGAAATAAATATCATTAGAAGTGTTGTCACCAAAAGCTAAAGTAACTCCTGCTGCTCTATCTGTTTGTGCTCTTGCTTCCCAAGCACTTGGTGCAGTTCCGCCTTTTAAGTCAGAGCCAGCATCTAGGTATATCTCAATCTGAAAACAGTTAGTATTGTCATTATCTATAACTTGATTAGCTGTAGTATCTCCGGCGAAAGTTATTACTTTTTTCTCCCAAGTGTTTGCTGAACTAATAGTCACAACACTTGAGATTATTCGATCTCTATCGTTATTCTTTAAATTAACTTGGAAGTTACCTGTCTTAGTACATCTAACCCAAAAGCTTAAAGTGGTTGTTTTAGCAGAAGATGTTCCATAAGCTAAACCTTGTAGAAGATTACCTTCCATTCTAAAATTAATACACATTTCTCCGTCAGCAGCAGGAGAAGCACTAGCAGTCGTGCAATCTAATTTATAACTATTTCCAAATTCGTCTGGAGCTTCTGAGTCATTAGAAACTGTATAAGTACCAAGATTGTAAGGAATAGTTCGCCATTGATCAGCACCTCCTTTGTATCCCAAATTACCGTTCGTTATTCCTGTTCCAGTGCCTAATTGATTTACTTGACAAGCTCCATTTATGATCATATTTCTACTGCTTATATTCGTTGCATTAACAACACAATTACCACCGCTGGTAGTGCTCTCTAATTTGTTGACTTTAAGTGTGCTCATGGTTTTGGATTAGCGTCCTTGATGGCTTTAATTGCTTTGGCAAAGTCACCAGTTGAGTCTAATTTACCTGCCAAAAGATCTCTATACAAGTTATCAAGTTGATCACCTACAGATGGATACGCATCCTGGCGATCTCGTTGATATTGTTTATTATCGTATGCAGCTATTAGTTCAGCTAATTTCGCATCAATAGCTGCATCAGAAGGGACAGAATCGCCCTTCATATCTATCCATCTAATTGTTTCATCTGTTCCTATAAGAGCGAAATCAGCATTGGGGCATAATGCTCTCATTGCGTATGCTTTGATTGGTTTCATTATGCTGCAATCTCCGTAACTGTTAAAACACCATAAGCACCTTGATCATGAAAATCGGCTAAAGAGTTTCGATCATCTGTTTTACAAGCACCCTGTGCTTTATAAGTAATTTCACTAGTTGTATTATGAGTCGTATCATAAAATTCAGTTATAAGCCTAGTCCTCCCCTGCAAGTCATCAGACTGATTACCTCCAGCTTGATTATTAGAGTGAGCGATACCAAATTCATTTGCTCCACCACTGGTCGTTGAAGAAGCGTTTTTCGGCGTATAAATAATCGAACCAGATCCACTTATCGTTCTATGGAAATACACACCTGCACCTATATTGCTCCAGTCTTTATGTATCAAAATGTAGGTATTACAATGTATATGAATAATACTATTAGTAGCCGACGGAGTAATGTTTACACTTAGTCCAATATCTGTAGCAGTCATAGAAGTTACTGAAACTTCCGTAGTAGTTGAAGCGTAGACTTGATTAAGGATTTTCGGGCTAGTAACCGACAACGTGGCGAACTCAAGCGTTCCAGCTGTTCCACTATTCTTTAGATATTGATTAGCAGTACCAATCGTTGCTGGTAATTTAATCTCTAAATCAGATGCAGGATTCGTTGCAGGAGACGCGATGCTCATGCTGTTTCCTGATGCGTGTGGGAATTTAATTGCGCCCATTATGGTTTCGGATTGTCATCTTTGACTTTTTTAATCTTAGCTGTCATGTCAGCCGAGAAAGCACCCTGTTTATAAAGGTCGTCTAATTGATCACCGATAGGAGGATAAAGAGGTTTTCTGTCCTCCTGGTATTTATTAGCTGTTTCTAGATCAGTTAATCTAGTCACTTCAGCATTAACCTCTGCTTCCGTAGGTTTTGCCTGCTTGCTATCTATCCAATTAAGACCACTCCAGTCTTTGCCTGTCCATACAAACTCCGCCCCAGGTTTTAAAGAAGCTAACGCTCTGGATTTACTTACAGTCATGCTCCTATCTCCAGTAATACAATGGTTGAAGTGGGAGCATTGTTTTGTCCCTCAGTATCATTTTGTGCCCATCCTTGCCCAGAATCAGACGCCGTAGAAATACCAAACTGTGTTTTGTACGTTACGGAGGTTGATCCGTCGCCACCAGGATTAGCATCTAACCAGTTTATTGTCCATCTAAAAGTATTGAAGTTTGTATCTCCGCCTTTATGATAAAAACCATAAGGTGCATTAGCATCATTTTTCTTAGAGTTAAATATAATCGTTGATCCCCTTAAAATATCAGCTCCCATACCATTATTATTAGTACTATTTCTATCTCTTGTTACCGTAAAAGATTGGTTAACTAATATTAATACCTTGCTATTTGTTTCTGGAGTAATGCTTGCAGTTAACCCGGTATCAGCCATAGAAGTCGTTGTACTAGACACTTCTGTAGCTGTAGTTCCTTGTACAACCTGAAGAAGTTTTCCTCCGCCAGCAGCAGCCCACGTATTGTCCCCACGCAGAAATGTACTCGAACTAGCCGTGCCTGTTGCAGATAAATCAGCTAATGCAACTGAATCATCAGGAAGCCCGCCGACCGCGAGGTTTGTGATCGTTCCGCTAGAACCGAGGTTAAGAGTTCCCATGTTGAGATGTTAGCTGATAAGCCACGTTCCGTTAACCGTTACCGTGCCGTTGTTCGTGATAGGGCCGACTGAATGCATTCCTTTGTTAGCTGCAATCGTGTAAGTTCCGGCTGAAATAGTCTGATCATTCTGGTAGCCACAACCATCAAGACTAGTAGAAGCTATTCCCGTTAAGTTCGCGCCAGATCCTGCAAAAGCTGTTGCTGTAACTGTTCCTGTACTGGGGTTGTAATGGAAATCTCCGTCTGTTTCTAATCCACGACTACCAGCACCTTGAGCATCTTCTACAAAGGCTATTAAGTTATTTTCATTGGTACTTTCATTGTCTGCGATAGTGACATGATCAGCCGTGCCAGTTGTATCTTGGTTTAACGTACCTACTACAAAATCTAAGGTGCCGTCAGAATCTTCATAGGTTACTGTAATACCTGTTTCAGTATTACCCGTTACCATACCTCCAACCCAATCTTCAACATTCTCTTGAGTTACGCTGGCCGGAACCGCTGCCCAGACTGGATTTGCTCCACTTCCTTGTGTTTTCAAAAAGTATCCAGATGATCCTGCTGATAATCTCGCTGGGACTCCGGATGCTCCGTAATAAAGAACATCACCTTGAGTTGCATGTGCTAATTGAGCAAGATCAACTGCGTTATCACTAGGTGTTCCAATATCAACAGCTTCGCCGTTTAAAACAATAAATATGTCTGCTCCTGACCCTGGAGCTGCAGAGAATTTAATTCTTCCTGTTGTCCCTGTATCAATAACAAATCCATCTAAACCTGATGTACTAGAGCCAGCATTAGGCTGCTGAATGACTCCGTTTACGCTCACTAAAAGTTGTTGAGCCGAAACGACTGCTTGGGCTGTTGTCGTACCTGATGTAACTAATGTGAAATCTGTATTGGTTAGATCGGCAGCTCCATTATTGGCGGAGTTTCTTAAAGTCAGAATCTTGTGATTTGCTGTACCTCCGCTGATATTTATAGTCTTCGTGGCGCCTGAGCCACTGGCTGTTACGCCAGACCCAGTGAAGTTTAATGTTGTTGCTGCTGTAGAAAGAGCGCTTCCTTCATCTTGAACAGTTACCTCTCCACCACTTGCCGCAATCGTGATGTTGTCAGCATCTGTATGTGTGAGGGTTATGTTGCTTCCAGCTACGAATTTAACGTCGTCATTTCCACTGCCAGATCCACCTGCAGCCAACCTGAGAATTATGTCGTTACTGGAGTCAACAAATGACTGGCTATAAGTTGTATCGGTTGTACTAATGGTGGCCCACTCAAGACCAGTTGCTTCACTACTATTCGCCTTAAGAACTTGACCGTTTGAACCGACAGCTAAAGCAGAAGGATCTCCAGAGCCATCTCCTACAAGTAACTCACCCTTGCCATCCAGGTCGGAGTTCATTACCGCCCCAGCTGCGTTTACGTTGGTGGCATCTGTTACGTCTGCACTGGCTTCGATTCCATCTAACTTCGTACCATCAGTAGATACATCCCTTCCGTCTACAGTTTGTGATCCACTAAATGTTATATTGCCTGTTAATTGACCGCCAGCTAGAGGTAACTTAGTGGCAATGCTATTTGTTACCGTAGTGGAGAAACTAGCATCATCTCCTAATGCTGCTGCCAACTCATTAAGTGTATTTAATGTACCTGGTGCGGAATCTACTAAGTTTGAAACTGCTGTCTCTACGTAAGCAGTAGTTGCTATTTTGGTACTATTATCTGCTGCGGATTGAGTGGTTCCTGTTACAGCAGAGGCTACAGTTCCCGTTACATTGACAGCATTAGTAGCGTTTGCTGGGGTGATATTTGCGGTGCCATCGAAGCTCGTTCCACCGATTGTTCTTGCTGTTTCGAGTGCAGTTGCAGTAGCAGCATTGCCTGTTGTGTCTTGATTAAGAGTTCCTATTACGAAGTCAAGAGTGTTATCGGAGTCTTCATAAGTAACAGTTATTCCTGTTTCTGTATTACTACCAACCATTGCCCCAACTGTGTCGGCAATAGTTTCAGCAAGACTTGTTCCGTTAATAGTTAAAGCATCTGTTTCGAGCGTTCCGTCAACATCAACATTGCCTGAAATATCAAGACTTGCCGCTACAACATCTCCAACGGTGATATTTGGTGTCCCAGACAATCCACCTGCCGTTCCTGTTGTGTTTTGATTGAGAGTTCCTATTACAAAATCAAGTGTATTATCTGAATCTTCGTAAGTAACAGTTATCCCCGTCTCTGTATTACTGCCGACCATTGCGCCGACAGTGTCCGCAATATATTCATTAAGAGCAACCCCATCGACGGTATAAGCATCTGCTTCCAACGTTCCATCAATATCGGCTCCTCCAGAAATATCTAAGGAGGCAGCAACAACGTCCCCTACAGTGATATTCGGTGTACCGGATAGACCTCCTGCTGTTCCTGTTGTGTTCTGATTAAGGGTGCCTATTACAAAGTCAAGAGTATTATCTGAATCCTCATAGGTAACAGTGATATTTGTTTCCGTATTACTGGAAACCATCGCCCCAACTGTGTCAGCGATGTACTCATTTAAGGCAGTGCCATTAACTGTGTAGGCATCCGCTTCTAATGTTCCATCAATATCGGCATTACCCGAAATATCTAAAGAAGCCGCTACAACATCCGCAACTGTGATGCTTGGAGTGCCTGTTAATCCTCCTGCTGTCCCTGAAATATTCCCGACTGTAAAATCGAGTGTATTGTCTGCATCTTGGTAAACAACCGTTATATCTGATTCAGTATTACTTGAAACCATCGCGCCGACGGTATCAGCAATATATTCATTGAGAGCTGTTCCATCGATAGTTAACGCATCTGTTTCTAGCGTTCCATCGATATCTGCGTTGCCCGAAATGTCTAAGGAAGCAGCTACGACATCAGTGACTGTGATGTTTGGCGTACCGCTTAACCCAGCAGCAGTTCCGGAAGTATTCTGACTGCCAGCCGCATTGACCCCTGGCAGGTCGATATTTGCACTTCCATCGAAGCTGACACCACCGATCGTTCTCGCTGTGGTTAATGTGGCCGCACTGCCTGTAGTGTTCTGCGTCCCCGCCTGATTGACACCAGGAAGGTTGATGTTCGCTGTCCCGTCGAATGACACACCTCCTATCGTTCTTGCTGTTGCTAAGGCAGTCGTTGTTGCAGCATTTCCCGTGTATTGAGTAGCAGAAAAAACCTGTGTTCCCGCGACTTTTATAACTTTTCCAGAAGCAAGATCTATATGTTCAGAACTTGTCCAAGCATCTGTCGAATCAACCCAGTTCCACGTTTTGTCCCCATCCGTAGAGTCAATAGTTATACCCGCACCATCTACAGCAGCATCGTTTCCATTCCCTTTTGCAATCTCAATATTTTTATCTTTAACAGTCAGGTTGGTTGTATCAATAGTCGTAACAGTCCCTTGAACTTCTAACGACCCAGGAATTGTTATGCCTGTATCAGCTACTAGAAGTCTTGGCGCTCCACCTGTAACTAGTTGAATCCCATCGGCTCCGTTCGCTGCTATTCCTGTATTCGGATCACCTACAAAAGCTAGTGAGGGAGTTGAAGCACTACCTGCAGGAACATTAGTCAGTAAGACCGAGTACGCAATCTTTTTATTTTTATCTGCTGCTGCGCTTTCGCTCTGATCAATAATCGGCAAGACATCGGTTGCCGCTGGCGCGGTCAACGCGGTCAGATCAGTTATCTTCTTGTTGGCCATTAGCTTAAATCAGAGGTGGGAACTAGGTTTTGATGATGTACATCATTGCTATATTTCTTGGACGAGATTCTGAACCTCCACTCGTAGCGATAGTAATTCCAGTTGTATCGCTATTTGTATTTTTAGTCCGTTCTCCGCAGTCATTATCTCCTGCTTTCCACGGTCTGTAACCCTCGTTATGTGCTTGCTGGTCAACATAAACATGTGAGTGCCCAGGGTCAGTAACAGTGTGAGTATGTGATTTATTGTCGTCACCTTGAGCTGTTGCTATTGCTCTTCCAGAATCAACTCCACGTGAGTGATCCCATCCACGAACAAACTCACCACGGAGGTCTGGAACGGCAAAAGTGCTGCTACCGTCACCGCTTCCATACGCGGTTCCGAGCACCGCAAAGAGGGTGGCATAAGTTGAGCGACTTACATTTGCACCATTACATTGAAGCCATCCACTAGGAACAGCAGAAGTAGGAAAAGGAAGAACACTCCCAGCAGGGACACCCCCAACTTTCTCCCAGACTGAACCTGTATATGCTTCTACATCTGACAAAGTACTGTTATACCTAATATCGCCTGTTGCTCCTGTCGGTCTCTGGGCAGTCGTTCCAACAGGTAATTTAAGGCTTGTTGTACCTGTCAAATCGAGCTCTGGAGCTGTTACTGTTCCTGTAAAAGTAGGTGAAGCTAAGCCAGCATGTCCCATGTCTGCTGTAGTTATACTTCCTAGTGATATCCAAGCGTTATTGGCCCCATTCCTTATTTTTAATAGGTTGTTAGTTGTATCTGCCCACAGCATATACGCTACCTTAGTTGAAGGTTCAGATCCTCCACTATTTGTAGAATGAACTGCATCTAAAACATTATTTAAATCGGTACGGAAGTTTGCTCCCGTAGCGTTAGCAATGTCGTAATCATGCTGGGCCATTAAGTGCGCTCCTTACCAAATCCCGAAGCAGCCCAAACAAATGAACGTGCTACGGCTGAACTACCGTTCTTAAATGTTACCTGGAATCCTGTCCGAGAGATATTAGCTAACTCATAAAAGTCACCGGATTGCTGATTTGTTGGCGAAATAACAACTGTTGGAGTGTTCTTAAATGCATTTGTAAAAGTAACGGTGTACTGAGACGATCCTGTCGTTACGGGTGTCGCTATGGATTCAGTACGCCCTTGAAGCTCTAACGTCGCTCCTAATTGAGTGATAGAAATATTTTGGTTGGTATCTGCACTAGTTAATAAGGCTTTAAATTGGAAACCCCTTCCTTTGACTAATACATTAGAAAATTCTCTCCAGGTTCCCCAGGTTGCTGAGCCGCTAGCGGGATCATCGTTAGTCGCTCTGAGATAAAGAGTTGCATTGCACTGGTCAGCAACGGCACCCCCAACATTATCAATAGTTCCCCAATCATCAATAAATCCTGTTCTGCTATCCCAGTTAGTCCCTAAATAGAAAGAAGCAGACCTTATATTCCTCTTAATATTGACATCGTAAGGCTGGGTTAAGTCAACAACAGTATTAAAAGCGTACTCTCCACTGGCTTTTACTACTCCTGAAGATACTTCACCTAATTGAAGTGCATCATTGCCAGAGTCATAAACAGTGTCAGTTTTTGTTCCTGCAAAGTTACCCGTGTGTTCATCGACAGTCTGCACCAACAATCTTTCAGTAGGAGCAGGTAAATCAATCTCAACACGAGTCTTGTCTAAGTCGTTTGTTGTCGAAGGTTCTGCTGACTGGCGACCTCCGTCATCCATAAAACGGAGTAGATACGTTCCAGTTAATAGGGGAACTTGCTTTTGAGTTTGTGATCCGGTTGCTGCAACAACAATTTCTTGAGAGTTTGCCCAAGTTGCGTTGCTTGTTAATTCAGAGTGTCTAATTAAAGTTCGACCCCCAAGTAATACATCGAGCTCAGTAGAACGATCCCAGGAAAGTATTGCGCTTGCTTCATCAATAGGTAAAAGACTTACTCCTGTTACCTGTGAAGGTAATGCTGTTTTTCCTTGAGCAACAAAAGGATCTAGTGTCGCCGGAGAAGCTGAGCTCAACCCGGAAGCGCTAAGACTATAGACTTCAATTTTGTAGTTACCCTGAACAGTATCAAGGATGTCGAAGCCCTTCGACCCTTCAACAGTTCTAGACTCCCAGTTACCACTCTCATATCTCCATCTAACTCGTACATTATCTGTAGAAGAAGTCCAACTTAACTGAATTTTTACTCGCGCAATACCTGTATTCTCATACATTATTTCCGTACCAACCAACCCCGAAGGAGCTTCAGGAGGAACATTTAAATCAGTTATGTCACGCTCAGTTAGAGCAATATTATTCTCTATAAACTCGTATTTAGTTGAGTTGTATTGGATAGCTGAAATAGCATAATTAGTGCCGTCTTGCTCTTCTATTCCTAGAACTCTCCAGGTAGAAGTTTTTATACTCGCTGTTTGATATATCCATATTGAATTTGGTAAAGGAGCTGCGCTGAAAGCAGCCGTCGCGTTATTGATAACACCCCCGGAACTAATACCGCTTATGCTCTTTGTTTCTACAGTTCCATCAGGTAGCACTACTGTAATTGTGGTTGAAGGGGTATAAGTAATATCCCCGATATCATCTACAGTTACGGAAGTGGTAGTAGCGCTTTTTATTTTTCCTCCTCTTCTTTCTCCTGATTTAACCGGATCTGCAATTTCTATAATCTGTCCTGGTCTGACAATTACACCAGCTTCTAAAGAAGCTATAAAGCTAACTGTTTCCCGTTCTACATTTTCCATGTACAACAACCACTTCCCAAGGCGATGAGCTTGTCCCCTTGATGTACATGCGAATGCATCTATATTTTTAACTACTGTCCCGTACCTAGCCTGGTTAGCAGTATCAGTAACTTCTTCATAGTTTATATCTCTTAATTCAAGATCTAAGTACTTAACAATCGCCACTGTTGATCTAGTCTTTTGGCTTGCATTCTGATATGTAAAACCAGGCTCTAGTACATTTGCCATCGTAAACATATAGCTAGGATCGGCAGGTGCATCCTGAGCAACAGTCATATTTCCTGCAGACCAAAAAGGCATAGCACGAAATATGCTGCACATCTGATTTATAGTTGAGTAAGCATCTCTAGGTCTTTGAATATTCATATTGCAAGAGAATCTAGGCTCCGTTCCGCCTGTTCCCGTGCCGTCGTCTACCTGTTCTGAACAATATTTAGAAGCAGTATAAAAGGCAAATTTATCTAACCTATCAGCATCTAAATGGTCTCCTAAACCATAGCGGCTACTGGTAAGTAAATCATACAAACACCAAGCAGGATCATTTGTCCAAACAGCAGCTCCTAATGTCCCGTTGAAAACACCAGAGTAACTTAGACTTCCATCAGCTCTAACACTTGCATTATGAGGAACTTTAACTTTAATCCCCTTAATTAAATACTTTCTAGTTGGAATATTGGTGAATTGTTCGGCATCTAAGCGAAGACCAACTAGAGCTGTATTATTATAAGGACGTGAATCGTAGGTTATTTCTGTATAAGAAGTCCAAGAAAAGGCATTTGTTAATTTAGAACTATCACTGTCTTCTGTTACTCTTGTAACCCTTATGTTTACGGGGAAAGTACCACTTAAACTAATTAAATAGTCTCTCTGGTACAAGTCCCCTGTTCTACCTCCTATTTTTCCATCTTGCAGTTCTACAACATTTGAATAAGAACCTCCGTGGTATTGCACAGCTATAGCTAGTTCTACATCCGTACCATAGATATCACCTTCGTCGGTCATTCTTTGAAGAGCTGGAATAGATATAGTCACCTTTACTGCATCAACAGTACTGTCTGTGATTTGGACTACTCCAGGTGATCCATGCTGAATTGTTCCTAATCCTGTTGACTTAACAGTTGAAGTATTTTCTGTTATTGGAATTACTGTTTGGCTCGAAGTACCAGTCCTTGTTTCCCAGCTAACGTCTTTAAAATTATATGTTCCGTCTGTTGATTGGAGTGGTGTGTTATTTAAGAATATAGATTTTGCTCCATCTACTAATCCTGATATCTCACCTTCAGAAATAACATCTAGAACTTTTGCAAACTGTTTACTATCTAAATTATCTTTTGCCTCATGGGGTTTATCCCCACCTCCTCCACCTTTGCTTCCCCCAGAACCAATAATGTAGGTCATACTTCCACCTGATTAGTGTCGATAGCAGCCGAAACTACAATCGAACCCGTTAACATTTTTCCGTATACAACCGGAACAGGAACACCAGCTCTTGATGTGTTTTGAATACCTCCGAAACTAAAAGAATTTATAGGGTCTTGAGTTTCCTCTGGAACAGTAGGGATAGGTGTAAGAGCTTCGGCCACACCATATAAAATAAGAGAAGCACCAGTACTAGCCATAACATTTGCAGCAACTATCCCTATAGATGAAGCAGCCGTTCCTTTGATTCCCATGAACGCAAAAGTAGAAGGGCCAAGAAGAATTGCACCAGCAATTAAAGCTACGCCTAGAAGGATCTTTCCAGTGCCTTTACCCGCACCACCTATTACAGGGGTGATGCTTATATCACTTGCTCCTGTCGGATAGTGCAGCTCCTCTTTCGATATTTCCCAGTCCCCTGCCGATACTTTGTAATACTGATCGGCCATGTGTTTTTCAAGTTCAGGCCAATTAGCTATTAAAAAACGAACAGCTTCAGCCGCATTTTTTACTTCAGCCTCTAGAACACGGTGTCCTACAAACTTTGCAAGTTTTCCGTAGAGCTTAATCTTGCGGAGCATACCTAATCCTCCTTCCCAAACATTTTAGATGCCATTCTGTGAGTTGGTCACGAGACGAGAGCCTGTTCTCTAGATGATGCAACAGTTCCTGCCCCCCAAGGTACACGCCGATGTGGTTTAAGCCAGGACTAGACATACTGAAAAGCATTAAGTCCCCTTTTTCTAGCTCCTCTCTTGGAAGTAATTCTCTAAAACCTGTTTCTTTCCAACAGCTATCAAACATAGGATTTTCTAAAAAATCTTCTCCGTCAAGAGGTCTATCCCAATCTCGCAAAGTAATACCTAATTCCTCCTTATACCAATCCCTACACAAACTCCAGCAGTCATTCACACCCCATGTCCACTTCCTTCCTATTAAAGGAGCTGTATACCCGCAAGGTTCACATTCTCCCCATGTTTCTATATCTGGGTTAACAATCCACCATTTTAAACCTGACTTTTCACATGCAACACGATCAGCTTCACTGGGTTCAGGAGAAGTTGTTGGATGGGAGTGAAATACCCCTACTATTTCTCCTTTATCTTCTGCTTTGGCCCAGCTTTCTGGATCGATAATAAATAAGTCTTTCTTTCTTGGTGCTACATTCACACAAGGTAAAAACGTTTCTCTGCCTTTTACAATAGCAATTAAACCGCAAGCTTCTGACGGTGATTCAGCTTTCGCGTGTTTTAAAGCCTCTTCTTGCCACATTATGAATAGAAAGAACCAACTCCAGGGAAATCTCCCGGTAAAATTTGTCTTTTAGGAATCCTGACTCCTTGAATATCAAAGCTAGCGGCTAATTCGTATTCAACAACATTTCTATTTTCTGTCGATTTTCTGTCAACATAATAGACTTCAGTGGGGAAGAGACCAGATGAATCTGCAGTCCCATGTGGATTACTTGTACCTTCTAACTTAAGTAAATTACCATCTTCTAAAACTAAACCGTCAGAGGCACTCTCTTCTACTAAAATATACCCTGGGTCAAAGTTAACATCATCTAAGTAACGTTCCAGGGTTCTTATTCGTGTTACTTTTGCACCCTCTAGGCCAGGGAAACCACTTATAGATAATATCGTGGTTATAGTACCTAAAATATTACTTATCTTTATAGTTGGCCTAGGTAGCATCTTTCCGTCGTAGGCAAATCCATCTGCTTCTATAGGGAATCTGATGTATTCATTTCCATCAAAGACAACATTTCCGTATGTACCTCCTTGGTCAAAAACTTCATTCATACCATTATGAAAACGATATGTCATCTGCGATTGGTTACCATGAATTGCTGAATCTAATTCAAGTATAAAAAGCTCAATAATATTGCTGGGATTAGGCTTTTGAAGTTCAGATGAAGTAGCGCTTACGGCTGTCCACTGCACTCCTCCGTCATAAGTTATAGAACCATAAGAAGAGCTCCAAACTGGCTCTGACGAAGCAGACGTTCCAGCGTTAGTAACCTTGAAATGTACTCCTGTGAGTTGGTTTGTACTGGATTTTCGGACATCGCCTACGCTATAAGCGGTACTAGCGGCCCATGCTGCAACTGCTGCCATTAGGGTTCAAATACCTGTATAAAAGAAGCTTGAATACTGGCTCTATCTTTATAAGGAATAGATTTAGTCCAAGTAGGGCAAATAAACTTGTAAGAGGTCGCTTCTCCTATAGGAGTCCAGTCAAAGGGTTCCCCATCTGATGCTCTCGCCTCAAAGAAGACAGAAATAGTATCTGCGTCTGTTTCCGAAATATTTGTCCAACTAAGGTTCCACGTTTTTGGGTCAATGTTCATCCCAAATTTCACGCGATGGATGTAGCCATCATTGAATTGGGTAGCACTAACCTTCGGGCTAGATTGCTTTTGAGCTCCATAGCTAGGAGTTATAGAAGGAAAGGTTGCCATTATCTAGAGAGAATGCCTCCAGGTCTGCTTTGCTTTATTAATTCTGCCTGAACAGCAGCACCTAACAACCTCCCTAACTGTTGAGAACTTGGTTCGTCCCCTTGAACTTCCGAACCGCCTGTGGCATCTACGTTTACAACAACGGTATTACTTGAGCCCCCTATTTTGTTATTAGGAATAATCGTTCCGGAGCTATTAGGTTTGAAGATTTCTGGGCCCCTCTCTCCTACAAGATAGGATTTACCTCCGCTTACTGGGCCACCTGCTGCCATTCCTGGTAAGCCCATCCACTTTAACGATGATGTCACCGCGTAGTTCATCATAATTCTGGCGATCTGACGAGCTACGGAAGCCACATTTTCCCCAAGGCTCTTGGTTCCGTCTATCGCATCCTCAATAGCCTGCACCATTCCATCTCTAATTGTTGCTCCTATCTGTTCAAACATTACATCTACTTTATTAAGATTAGCGAGTTGAGCCTCAATAAGTTCTTTACTCAACCCTAATTCTTCAAGTTTCTGTTTTATCTTGTCAGTCTTACCCCCAAGAGCTTGAGCAGTTTCTAGTTCTTGTTGTTGGAATTGAATCTCTAAATTCACTCTATTTAGTTCTAAAACTTTCGCTCTAACCTCAAGTTCCCTATCATTCAATTTCGATCTTTCTTTCTCTAATGTGATTTGATCTTTTGTTGTTTGTAATCCCATTTTACGCATCTGTTCTATACGTCTCTTCATCTCATCAGAAGGAGCATTCGCTCCTTTCATGAGCCTTTCATAATGGAAATCTTGTCTTTTATCCCTAAATTGCTCCCTGGCTGTTGAGTCGTTTGTTTCATTCAAACTTCTGAGGAAACCTCCTATGTCAAGAGGATGTCTCATTCTTGGCCTAGGCCCGAATTTTTCTTTGGTATCCTTCATTGCTTCAATCTGAGCTTGATCTCTCATCTCTTTCTCATTAAAGAAATTAAGAACTTTCACTAATGCACTAAGAGGCCCAGAAATAAAGGCCATTAACCTTGTCTTTGCAATCTCCATCTCATTAGAGAACTTCAACCATTCATCTGAGAATGATTTTAATTTCCTCATTCCCTCTTCACCTAATCTTGCATTCAAAGATCTAGTAGCCAAAGCTGCTGCACTTGCTTTAAGGCCCAACTCCTCTAACTGTTTAATTTGATCGCCTAAAGGAGTATCAGCTAACCCAGCTCCCTTGATTAAAGCTGCAATACTTTCTGTCGGTTTCTTTAACGCTCTTGCAAATTCATTTGTCTTCCCGACAAAAGCATCTATCTGTTGTCCTAATGCACTGAATAGGATTTGCATTCCAAATCCTTTCGATCCCATTTTTGCTTGAAGACCTGCTCCTATAACACCACCACCAACAGCACCTGCTCCACCACCAAATAACAGTGGGAAGCCTGCACCAAGCATGAGATTTTCCCTCATGCGATCACCCCTTTGTTTCCTTATATTCCTCCAATTCCCCAAACGATTCTGTGCTGTTTTCCTTCTGTCTCTGATTGAGGTCTCTCTGAATGCAGCCAGATCCCAGGCAGACTGTCTCCTCTCTTTCTCTTCTTCACTTAGTAAATTCCATGTTGATAATTGCCTCTTGCCTGAAGCTTCTAATTTCTTATTAATAGCCAATACCTGATGGAGTCTTCTTTCTCTCTCTGCATCTGCTTTCCTTGCAGCACTTAATTTTTCTTGATCAGCAGACCAGTCTCCAAAACCACTAAATTTATGACCTCTGTTCATCGCCATTCTATTCCTCACATTTTGCTTGCCAACAAATGAGGATTGTCCAGTTAGTTGAGTCATTGACTCCAGAACGCCTTTCCTCTTGGCCATCTCTGCATTAATTGCTCTCTCTAAATTGAGAACTCTCTGCTGCCTTTGTTCATAATTAGCAGCTGATAGATCTGTCTTCTGCAACATCTCTTGAGATGTTTTGAGTGCCCGTTCCATACGGACAATCATTGGGTCTTTTGTTGGTTTCCTCTGGTTATATATCTCTGCAATTTCTTGTCTTCTGCCTCCTACAATCTTGTCCCATACATTTGTAAGTGGATTATTTCTTCGTTGTCCAGCGGCTCCTTTGTCAAACCACCGTGCCATGTCTTTGTCTAACTGTATGCGTCCTCTATTAACTCGATGGAAGGTAAGCATTGCTGCTTTTTCCCATCTCATAAATCCACTAATGGCACCTGTTGTCCATTGCGCTGCTGATATAGCCTTCGCGAATACTCCATGAGCAATCGTTGCAGCAGCTAACCCTTCAGTTACACGCTTAGTCCAAGTAGCAAAGACTTGAATGTTGTCTTTCCATGCTTGGCTGACAAATGGAATGCTCTGAGAAAGACGTTTAACAGCATCACTAATCCCTATAACAACAGCAGCTTGGCCAATCGGCCCTGCTTTCCCTGTTGCTAAATTCTTCGCTCCACCGAGTACTCCTCCTAAGATTCCACCTCCTAATCCCTTCAGTGCTCCCGCTATGCCTTGAGCGAGTTTGACCATATCGGACAGTCCTCTCTTGGCTATCCAAATATCAGCAGTAACAGCACTCTGGATTAATCGTGTTTTTGCAAGTTCAAGGTTGTACTGGAACTGAAGCTTCTTGACTGCAATTGCAGCCTGCATGTAAGGCCCTCTTACACTCGCATTTATATTTTCCTGAATCTTCTTGTTGTTATTTAATACCTCACCTATTTTTGTTAATCCTTCTATCTGAGATCTGATTCCGCTAGTACCTGAAGCACCTCCCCATTCTTTTAATTCTTTCTCAAATGATGGATGCTTAAGGGCTCCTGGTTGCCCTGCCATTAAATTCCTAAATCTCTTCCCTGCAATAGATCCCTTCTCTGCAAAGCTTAATATCCCAGCTTCTAATCCATACTTCTTAATTGCTTGAGTGGCTTTACCAATATCAAATGTTAACTGCCTAAATCCCTTGCCTATGTTGTAAGCAGTAGGAGCAAATCTAGCAACAGCATCTAAGCCTGCCGCAAGACCTACTGTTGTTTGAATTAAACGAGAATGTTCCCTAACTAAACCTACAACTGTCCTTCCATACTTATCAAGAGTCGCAGCTCCTTTTCTTGCTCCTTGATCAACAGCCTTCAATCCTTGGAAGAACTTACTAGCAGAAACCGTTACAACTTTAAATAGACTTACTTGATGACCTAGGGCAGCAGAAATTCTCTTTATTCCATCATCTGCAAATACACCACCTGCTAATCCTCCTAAAGCACCTGCTCCAAGCTTAATTGCTCCTAATCGTCCACCTACCAACTTCATTGCATCTTTCTTCCAATCCAGTCGCCTATTGATATTTGCTCTCTTCCTTTCCTCTTTTGTTATTTCTTTTTCTAGCTTTAAAACTTTCTTTGTTACATTTTCATATCCTTTGGAACTTGAAAGTAGCTGATCTTGAATCTTCTTAAGCTTCGATAACTGTTCCCTTGATTTGTTTAATCCCGTAGCAACTAATTTATATTGTTTTTGAGTCTTCTCAGCCGCTTTCTCTAGCTTTTTAGCCTCTGCTACAGCAGTCTTTATATCCTCCTGAGTTTTATTGCCTCCTAATATTGAACCCGCAGGGAATAACCCTTTAAAACCTCCTTTGCCATAAGCAGCCCTAAGCTCGTTAAAGGAAACAACAGCTTGTCTAGTTGCTTTCCCTAAGTTGTAAAAAACTTGAGTCCCTCTGACAAGAACTATCGCCCCAGTGCTAACAGCAGCAATAGCTCCTAGGTGAGCAGCTCCAAAAGCTCCTAATGCAACTGTCGCTTCCTCAACTCTCTTTCTGAACTGTGGAAGACCTCTACCTGTAAGTTTTCGTAGTCCAGCATCGAACAGTCCTAGTTCCCCTAATAATTTCGTTATCCCTAAACGACCTCCTCCTCCAGTTCCTACTCCAGTCAGTCTCTTTATTACCTTCAACAAAGAATTAGATAAATTATTCGTGTCACTTACAGCCCTCTTTATTGCTTTACCCCAATTTACAGTTGCTTTTTCTGCCTTCTTTATCTCAACTGTTGATTGCTTAAGTTCTTTATTTAATATTTTTGTTCCTTTATTGATCTCATCTACTGTTAAATCTATCTTCTTTAAATCCTTAAATAACTTCTCTACAGCACGATTTAGATCAGTCCTCTTGACCTTAAACTCAATAGTCTTTTGAAAATTACTCGCCACCCGTCCAAATCAAAGGACTACGATCCACTTTACCTGCTTTGTGTTCGAGAAGCAGCCCTTGATTGGGTAGCGTCACGCTCTTTTTCCATTTCTTCGTTCTGAATAGCAAAGAAAGCAGCCCAACCAACTAACTCTTCTTTAGTGAGAGTCTCAGTTAATTCAGCAACAGTCTTACCTAGCTCCTTAGCTAAAGAGTAGATGAATTTCCATTCATTATTTGCTTTTTAGATCTGCTTGAGCCTCATCAACCCCCTTATCTGTACCAGACTCAAGCATTGCGAGCTGGATTTCTTGTAAAACTGCTGCTTCAATCTCTCTACGAAGAGCAGCTCTATCTCCATCCTGGAAAAGCCTCTCCTCTTTTTCGTCCAAAGCCTTCTGGATCATTAAATTTAAGGCGAAATCAGCAGCATCATCCGTACCAGTCTTTTTCTGGATTGATTCTCTTTCCGCAATTGTTAAAGGGTGCCAATGAACTGTTAAAAGCTCTTCGCCGTCTTTTTTAACAACATGCTTATATAGCTGACTGACTCCAAACTTGTTTCGGAGCAGTTCAATGGCTCTTGGCATAGTGGCTCGTGGTTTCTTCAATAATACACTAAGCGTTGGCAGAAAAACTGCAAGATATAATTCCCATGAAATGTGACTTGCTATCAAGATCTATTGGGATAGGCCCAACAACCTCTTCTGTTCTGGGTTTACAACTAAATGCGTCTGTGTAGTTGGCTGCGTTAACTGAAGTAAGACCGTCTATTACTGATTCACTAATAGCAGCCAAGACACTAGTTCCATTTTTTCTTGGGACGAAAACCTCGCATCTAACAGAACCTGCATAGTAATCAGCAGAAGCGCCTTGGTTCTGGATAGTTGACTGCCCAAAATTGACAGACATTTTCACGTATTTAATTGTTTTACCCGGAGTGGTAAAAGGTGTGTTGTCATAAACCATCTTTACAGTGGCATCAGCAGATGCAACTGCGTCAGTGACTGCCTTCTCGAAGGCAGCTCTAGCATTTACAAGAGTCATTGCTTAGGAATGTTGGCCCTCCAAGTCAGGATACCTTGGTCACTAAATACTCGATCTATGTCTTTCTTTATGCCAAAAGTTGCGTAGGTAGTAATACCAGGACTTTTAGCAAAAGCTGTCTCTGAATAACCAACCGTATTTGCGATATAAACAGTCTGCCTATGGTTAAAGCGGGGAATTACATGTCTACGTTTAAGTTGTGGGATAACTTTCTGCCCAGCATCAACCTTTCTCCTTAACCCTGCCCAAGGATTGTACGCATAAATATCATCGTCATAATTAATCAAACTAGGACTAGCTTTCCAACTTGATGCATAAAAACCAGTCTGCCTAGCACTATTGCCTTCTAATTTTTCAACTGCCAAATGAGCTAAAGCATTTAAGCCAATTTCTATCTCTTCTTCGATTTCAGCTAATAAGTCAGATTTGGTTAATTCCCTCATCATTAGAAATTCACCAAAAGAATGAATAAATAGGTTTGACCACCTCTATATGTAGTTATATCAGTTATTTGAGCTGTTTTAGCGCCTCCTGCATAAGTCAGAATCACTTCATCTTGCAGCGTGGGCTGGTTATTACCTATTAAATCTGGCGTTATGTATATTTTTGCTTGTCTCTTCTCATCTTCATCCTGTTCTTCAGAACGAATGACTTCAATAGGAACGCTTATATCTGCGTAGGAAGTATCTGTACTAGTGAGTGCTCCTGTTGATGTGTTGTACGAAGGGAGCGTTTTACGGGTGTACGTAATCGTGGTATCCAGGGCAGAGCCCAGGTCAGCAACAACTTGTTTAGCTGCTGTCTTTAAAAGAGAGTCGAGAGCTGCCATTTAACCCCTCACGGTTCTAATTTGATAGCTAGCAGAGCCACCAAGACAATAAGCGCCAAGATAGGACTGGAGCCAAGGATAAACGTCGAAAACATTGTTTATCGTTCCAACACCTTGACTATCGGTGTTGTACTTGACTTCGATATCACCTAGTTTTACTTCTTCATAGGTTCCGTCAGTACCTTTATTACCAGTTATTGCATCTGTGTCATTTGCAAGTGCACGTGCTAGCTCATATTGAGCGTATTTAATTGTGCTTGGAATTGATTCACACTTAAGGTCTACGCCGTCAACTGTGTAATTGTTTCTAGGCCATTTAAGTGCTTGATCATTATCACAACGATCTCCGTAGAAGTTAAGACTGTCTACCCAGCGGCAAGCAGAGATTAAGGCTCGATTCTTCTGATCGTCAGTCTTGTTTGTCCAGGTTGAAGACTCTGGAGCAGTTTCAAAATACGTGTTGGCTTCTGCCAGAGTCACGTAACTATTTGCCGTTTCACTTTTCAGTGTGGCGGTTATGGTTGCAGCCACAATTCATAAAAATAAGTGTCTAATCCAGTATATCGACAAAGAAAGACCCCACCCATGCAGAAGGCGGGGTCATTAACCATTAGCACTCTCTCATTGATTATGCATCAAAGAGTTGTTGTGTCCAGAGGAGTGTTAACTGTTAGCTGAACGGCAGGGATTAGATCGATGTCGTAAGTAGCAGTCCAGTTGTCCTTGTTGCCAAGAACGCTGTTAGTTGGGTTGTCAGCAGCGTTGCCCCACTTAGTACCCATGATGTGGTACGCAGTGTGGTAATCAACTGAGAGAACGTCCTGCTTGGACAAGATGTTGCGGTCAGCTTCAATCCGTAGATCTTGCTGAACACCTTCCATGATGGTGCCGGACTTAACCAAGTAGCAGTAGTACTCCTTGATGTGACCAGAAGAACCAGGCTGAACTGTGTTCACCTGAGAATCCATGATGACGTTCAAGCCAGCGAACTGACCGATGCTCTTAGCATCAACGCCAGCACCGCCACCACCCCAAGTAACTGCTCCACCAGAGACGAGTGAAGAAGTAGAGAAGGTTAGTAGACCAACTTGATAGAGGTAGAAACCTACATTTGGGTGAACGATGATTGTGTCCAATTCGTCGCCACGCTCTCCAAGAAGTGCGCGAGCTTTAGCTACGTTTGCACCTGTTAGATAGTTGGATTCACCTTGTCCAGAACTAGCAGCAATCGCATAGTCACCAGCATTAGCGCTTAGAGCCGTGCCGAATAAACCGTGTAGCTGATAGAAAAGTCTTTGGCTGTTGAGCTTGTTGATTGCGTCTGCAATCTGGTTGCGGATGTGAAGCATTGGATCTTCACCAGCAGCCAAAACTGCTACGTCATCAACCGCATAGGCAAAACCTCTGTGGCAGATGGACGCAATCTGAGTACCTGTTCCGATCTTTTGTGGAGTCAGGTAACCAGCGGTGCTTGTTCCCCAGTTAGCCGCACCAGTCATTACCTCCTCAGTTGGAGATACTGGGTTGAACTCAGGAACTTGAATACGTGTACCACCTTCTTTTGAATCAAGGAAGGAGTTACGAACTACAGCTCCACTCTTGATGAAGAGACTGCGTTCTTTAATAGCCTCGCTGACATAGCGAGATAGATTATTCCTTTTTACGACGTCCGCTAACAGGACACCGCCGGAATAATTCTGAAACGGGGCTGCCATTTCAAAAAACGGGAATTAATTATGCGAAGTCCAAGTCACGGACTTGGGGGCTAGCTTCACGGAAACTAACTAGATTGAGCCTCTTTCTTGAGCACGGCTGCAAGATCAGGCTCGGTAGCTTCAAGGGCCATTTGCCTTGTAATGTTAATGCTACCTTCTTTCCAGGGATTAGACATACCTGGAGAGACAGCAGATGTGGGTGTTGGTTTAGCACCCATCCCTGCTGCACTGCTCGGTTTGAAGTGGTGTTCCCATCCTGAACCTGGATTTTTTAAGTTACCTATATAAGTACTGAGATCTTGTTCAATACCTCCGTTCAATACAACAACGTTTCCTTGATCATTCTTTTTTAATTTACTTTGAAGAAGAGAAAGTGTTTGCTCCGCATTAATAGCACCTGAATCGCTTATTGCCG
>VTLG01008859.1_pt1 | contig 25084 bp, 18 predicted proteins | sample 4694571 | NCBI WGS metagenome assembly VTLG01 (sample SAMN12604809, study PRJNA352737) | marine metagenome | biome: ENVO:00000447; feature: ENVO:00000209|ENVO:00000569|ENVO:01000036; material: ENVO:00002151; isolation source: viral sequences binned using virsorter ...
AATTGAGGTTGCTGAGCTGGTGATATTCTATTTCTATAAATATCTACCACATATTTATTATTATCTGAATCAATAGCTTTATTTGTTAAAGTTTGACTATCAGTTAACTGAACAATATTGCTATTAGTAATACCAGTAATTGAAGCTGCACTATTTGCGCTTGTTTGGTCTGCATTTGCATCTGTGCATTTAGCTGCTGTATATGTAGTTGCTAATGTTATATTGCCACTATCACCTACATTTCTTAATTGTAATGCTCCACTATTATTTTTAAGCATAAAACCTGTAGAACCTGTGCCTATCTTTACAGTATCACTTGTAAACTCACCTGTACTAGAAGTTAATGCGCCTGTACCTACTGAACCTGTTGTTGTAATTGTACCACTTCCAGTATTAATATTTCCAAATCCACTTGTTATACTACCACTATTTAAAGCACCTGTCCCTGTAATATCTCCTTGATGTTGTGTAACATTGCTTGAAGCTATCCTTGCATCTGCAAACGTACCTGAAGTTATTTTGCTTGTAGGTAAATCAGCTACATAAGCATTAGCAACAGCAGTACCATTCCATACTCCAGAATCAACAGTTCCTAATTCAGTTATATCTAAACCATCAACATAAGATTTTGTTATATGTTGGGTTACGCTTCCTGAAGATATTCTTGCATCGGCAAATGTTCCTGATGTTATTTTAGATGTAGGTAAGTCGGCAACATAAGCATTTGCTACTGCTGTTCCGTTCCAAACACCTGAACTTATTGTACCTAAAGTCGTAAGTGATGAACTAGTTACTCCGCTACCTAATACTGTTTTAGACAATACAGTTGCACCATCTATAACAATATCATCAGCAGCATTCTTTAATGATAAATTACCATCTACTTCTGCTTTACCACTACCATTAGGATTAAGTTGTATGTCTCCATTTGCTCCATCTACTATAGTTATATTACCAGTTGTAGAGTTACCTGTCTTTAATTGTAAATCATAATTTCCCTCACTTGTAACAACACCCGTACTATCGTATCCTACTATAATATCTTTATCAAAGTTTGTTCTAATAGGTAAGTTTACATTTTCTTGTCCAACATACCAGCTATACATACTCAGACGTTTAAGTCTTACATAAAATGGGGGGTCATAACTTCCATTAGCATCACTATCATCCCAAGCTGGAAATTCGATAGTAAATCTCAACTTGGTATCATTAACATGGAATCCACTTGAAAGATACCACATCCAAGTACCCCAATTATCAACTATAGTACTTGTTCCAAAATCAACTGTTTGATTATCATTTGTAGTCCAATTACTGTTATCTCCATCCCATTGTTCAATCAATATTTGACTAGGATTCATAGGTACAGCTGTTTCTCCTGCACCATCAAAGTTACCATCTGAAAAAGTTAATTGACTCCAACTAGTTTCCATAACAAATGCTTGATGATTAGCCCAAGTATTATTTCTCTCTATTTCAAATCTTATTTTTCTATACGCTAAAGGCATTGACCATTGTGTAGAAGACATTCCATCAAGAACATTTTTTAATCCAGTTAATATAGCTCCAGGGTCTGAAGTCCAAGCAGGAGTTCCTGCAGAAAAATTCCAGTACTCAATATTAGAAGGAGTTTGATGTCTTATTAAGTCACTTCTAGCTGTTTTTAAAAAACTATGAAATCCACTTTTTCCATATACTTGATAATACACTGTATCATTAGCTAAATCAAAATCTCCTGTAGGGTAAGTTCCTGAAGCATCAACATCTGAAATTTTAGCAGCACTTAAAGTAGGTATTCTATCAACCGCCAAAGTTCCTTGCATAGTATTATTATCAAAGTTAAATGTTTTATTAGTAAGAGTTACTGAATCAGACACACCTACAGCAGCACTTCCTATCCCATCTAATCTATCAAATTCAGTAGAACTTACACCAGTATCGTATAAACTTTTTGCATAGTTTAAATCTGTAGCATCTCCAGTAAAGCCATCAAGCTTATTAAGTTCAGAAGTTGTACTAGTTACACCATCTAAAATATTTAAATCATTTACATCACCTGTATATCCATCAAGTTTATTTAACTCTGCTATACTAGAACTAAGGCTTGATGCATCTTCGCCAAAGCCTCCCCTTGTTTTGTCTATTGCTGTACCTTGCCAAGTACCTGATGTAATTGTTCCTACTGTTTGAATACCTAAACCTTCTATATCTGATTTAGTCTGGTCTGCTGTAGCCCCTGATTCTACACCATCTAGTTTTGAACCATCTACAGATAAATCTCTACCATCTATAGTTTGACTTCCTGAAAATGTTATATTACCAGTCATCTCACCACCTGCTTTAGGAAGCGCAGCACCTGCTGTAGTTTCTATTGTTGTTATTTTAGTTTCTAAATTTGCTATATTAGGTATTGCTATTGTACCTGTAAATGTAGGACTTGCTAATGGTGCTTTAAGTGATAAACTATTAGTAACTGTAGTAGAAAAACTTGCATCATCATTAAGTGCAGCAGCAAGTTCGTTAAGTGTATTTAAAGCATCTGGTGAAGAGTCTATAAGAGAATCTACTTTAGCTTGTGCTAGAGTATTTACTTGTGTATCAAAACCAGATACATCTCCATGTGCTATTGCTAAATCTGATTTAACATCAGCCATACTTGTATTATCTAATAATGTAACTATATCAGCATGAACATTTAATTGTGATGTAGTAATTGTGTCAGCACTTATACCGCCTGCTATAGTATCTGGTGTAATTGTTATAGTAACATCTCCAGTACCAGCATTTTTACCAATACCAGTTCCTGCAACTTCTATTGTTTTTACTTTAGCTTCAGTATCTGTAGTAGGTATATCAGCACAACCTGCTCTATAAATTCTATTATCATCTATACTTAGTTCGCCTGTAGTAACTCTAGCTAATTTAGTATCACCAATACCTAATGTTTTAGAAACATCTTTACCTACTGTTATGTTTTCATTAATATATATATCAGAAGACTGAGAACCTTTGTTATTCAAAGAAAAATTTGATTTACCATCTGCTTTCCAATGACTTAATATTCCTTGCTTAATTTGGCGTTTACAGTCTGTAGTTAATGCATTGTAAGGAATAGTACCTTCTCTTGATATACCGCTATGGTCAACCTTTTGCATATATTGACGAACCCAACCATCATCAGTTTTACCTTCTATATAATATGCAGAATCAGTAGATTTACGAGATAGCCCATAACTTCTATTTTTTACAATTCTTATATCACCTGGCTTACCATCTCTAGTATGCACTTCACTTTTATAATGAGGAGTATTTACAGAATCAATTAATTTATTTATTTCATCGTATACATCTTTAGCAAATCTATCTACATTTTTATCTCCTGTTAATTTAGGAGTTTTAGCGCTTTTAGGTTTTATTTGCCTTCTCATTAAGCATTTCCTCTTTCTCTATATATTATTGAAAAAGAATCTACCTCCGTATCGTAGTTATAAACATTTGAACTGCTGCTATTTGAAATAATTTTTATTTTAAAAGTTTTTGCTTTTTTATACTTTAAAGGCACTTGATAATATAAACAATTTTCTTCATAGACTATTTTAGTTTCATCAGGAATAATCCATTGTTTATTATCATTAATCATATATTGAAATGAAGGTTTAGTATTTTGGTATATAATTTTAACTTTTGATAATATTTTATTAGTAGTTTGATTTTCAAAAGAAAAGTTTTTACTTATATATGTAAATCGTTGAGAGTCTTGGGAGCCAAATAGCTGCTTTAATCCAGGCTCTCCTGGTAAAACAATAGCATCATTATTAAGTATTACTAAAGTATTTTCAGGCATTTGGTTATAAGGACTGTAATCACTTGATTCATTCCAACCATAATCATTATCTGTGTTAGACTGTTCATACATTTTATTTTCAAGAAGCAAATAAGATACAAAATTATTTGGACTTATTTCTACTGTATAACACCATATAACTCTTAACTTATGATAATTGTTATGAGCAGTTTCATCTATAATATAAATATCTGGATAATATTTGTAATTGTTTACATAGTATGCATGAGTTTCAAATTCATTACCTTTAATAATAATATATGTTCCTTCTTGAGCAACAATTACATCTTGAATATTAATACCACCATCTCTATTTAAATCACCAATAGATAAATCTAACATCCAATCTTCTTGCAATTCCCACGATGCACTTCCATGATGGTCAGAATGTGGCCATGGATTACCATCTAAATGCTCTCTCCATCTACTTAAATATTCAACATCATTACCCCATTCAGCTGTATTAAAATATTCTTCATTATCAGTTACTTTAAATCTAAATTTATTTCCATTAACATAATAAATTTCTCTATTTAAACCATTTTTAAAAGGGCTTCCTAAAGAGTTTTCATCAGTAACTGCAGCTCCTACTTCAGTTATTTTAACTACATCTCCTACAGATAAATTATGAGAACTAGAAGAAGTTACCTCAATATAATCATCATCATTTAAATTGTCATTTGAAATTGGATATTCTTCATTAATATATCCAGGAGTATTCCAAGTAGCAGAATTTGAAAAAGAATCAATAATTGAATTTATCAACCCTAATACAGCCTCTTCACTATTAAAATTCATTGTATGGCCAATATAAATTTTAATTTCATCTATATTACCTCCTACAATATCAACATCATATCTTGTTTGACCATCATAGTTTACTAATTGCATAACCATAGATTTATAATCATTACTATTATTAAAATAAGTGTTGTCTGATATTATACTTTCAAATATTGATTTACTATTTTCACTCCAGTAACTATCTTCTTGGTCACGAGTAATTTCCATATCTATAAAATATTCATAAAGTCTATTATTTTCATATTGTCCAACTTCTTTTCTATACCATTGCAGTCCATTTATATTACCATTAAAAAGCTCATAACCATCTAATTGAGGACCAAATTTCATAGAAGTAATACTATCAGAAACAGGAGTCATATTTTGAAAGTTTAATGACAACTCTTCTATAATATTTCCTTTTCCGCCTAAAGGATTTTCACCATAAGTATTAAATTGAATTACATCATCAGATATTGCTCCTACATCTAAAACTGACTCTTCTCTTGTTATCATAGAAGAATAAATTTCTCCTTTAGGTCCGTTAATCACACCTTTATATTTAGAAGTTTCTTGTAAGTCCCATCTATTTTTATCTATATTGTAAGTATAAAAATAATAAGAAGGTATATTTTCCATATCAAATTTACCATTTGTAATTACATTTGCATAGTTAGGATAGTCATCTTTCTGTAAAATAAATAAAGAATTTCCTAACAATTCTTCTTCGCTGTAATTGTCTAAAATACCATCAACATCTTCACCTTTTGTAAATAATTGCAAGTCAACAATATAATGTTTTTGTTGTAAATCATAGCCTGTACCATAAGGTAATGTTATATTTTTATCTCCAACATTGTAAACATAATCAGCATATGAAGATACTTCAGTATTTTGAAATTGATTTTTCCACATATCTAAATGCCATACATATCTAAATTGATTTTCACCTGCAATAAAATTAGCGTTTGCACCAGGTATTTCATACCATCTTAATGGAGGAGAATCTAAATCTTTGTATTCATCGTAATGTTGTGCTTTAATGCCTCTTAAAAGCCAATTATAATCAAAGTCTCCAGTTATTCTAAAAAATATACAAAAACATCTTTTATCTGCTTCAAATTTAATATGAGTATTATATTCTGGGTCTCTATCTTTCCAAGAAACTCTTAATCCTTGTTTATGTGAAGTAACAATAGGTACGCCAATATTTTGCACTTTTTGGCCATCATACATGTATATATTATTTTCATCTGCAAAACATATTCCAAATTCTGTTCTTTCAAAACTAGTACTATTTAAACATCCAGTACCTTCAAATGTATCTTCTATATAAAGACTACCAGGATTGATTACATACATATTATTAAAATCCCAAACTATAATTCTACTATTAAAAGATGTCATAGCTTTAGGTGTACTTGGTATAGATACAAAATCTCTACTCCAATCAAATGTATTATATCTGTCTGGTTGTGACCTAAATATTAAATTAGTCGCATCTTCAAATGAAGGGTGCTTACAGTCAGCTACAAATAAATAAGATAATAATTGTGTAGATAGCGTATAGTTTGGTTGATAAACTTTAACTGCTTCTGGCATACCTGTAGACGCTTCAAAAGAAACGCCTTCATTTCCATTATCTATAGCAGTAAACATTGCAATATTTCCTAAAGTATTATCTGTGCTAGATGAATTATATAATGCAGCAGCTTCATTTGTTACATTCCAATTAGATTCTAAAGGAATAGTATCTACTAATGTATATGCTTGCTCTATAGTATAAACATCATCACCTGTAACTTGTCCTTCATTTAATTCACACCTAGACCTCCATAATCTTATATGTGTAACTCTTCTTGATATAATTTCTGGTTTATGCAAATTAATAGTAACAGCTAATGCTGATGCTCTATAATCATTATTTTCTTCCCAATCTGATGTATTTGATTCAGGATGTGCTTCACCACTAGTAGCTGTAGTACAAGTAAATACTTTACTATTATATATAGCTTGGTCACCTACATCATAATTAGTGCTACCACTCCAATCTCCTGTATGTCTAACATTTAAATCTCTTATATCTACTTGTGTATAATGAGTACATAATGGAGAATCTTGATAACCATCATATACTAAGTTAATTTTATATCTATATAATTCTCTACCATCATCAATATTATGAATAAACGGAGGTATATTAAGACCGTCATAAGGATGTGCCTTTACATTAAATGAAATAGTTTTTGCATCTAATGCATACTGCTTTATATTTATATCATCACTTGCATTTGGAGCTTGATTTAAAGATAGTATAGCGATTGGGTCGTTTGGAAATATTTCTTCAGCTAATGAGTTTCCATCTGAATCTACAGGAATACCTAATTGGTCAGTATTAAAACTTTCTGAAGTATTACTAACTATTTTAAAATTAAACTTTGAAACATTAAAAGGACCAGAAGTAGACATAAATGAAATATGGTCACCTTCAGTAAATCCATTACTATCATTAGAATTAGTTTCTTGATGAGAATATCCTATCCCATAATCACCAGAAGTTAATGCTCTTCTAGTTTTTTGTCCATCAAATACATTTAGCCCTGTTCTGTAAATATCAAAAATAGCATCTTGTGTATAAAAAATATCTCCTGTTTGATTTTTATTCCAAAGATAACTTGTTTCTGCAGAAACTTCATCAGTTATAACAAAAAAATCACCATTTAAATGAGGATATATTTCTCTTACTTGGTCATTAATGTCTGCAAATAGTTCAGGATATGCACCATAATTATGAAAGTTTAAATCTGTAACAGGAATATATAGTTGTAAAATTTTATTAGGGTGACTATGACCAATATCTGCACTAGACCCCATATTAGTATATAATGGAGGAATATCAGCACCTTCCCTCCAATCTTCATCTAAATTTTCATCTTCATCATCTAAAATAGCTATTTGAACTTTATTAGTTTCCGTAACACTATTATCAGATGTATTATACATAAAAAATAAAGTGCTAACATATTTATCTTCTTGACTAGGGTCGTGACAACTAATCATTAACCTGTCCATATAATGTTTTACACAAATAACTTCTAAATTTTTATTAAAACCATAAAGTTCTCTTATTTGAACTCTAGCTCCATCATCTAAATTTAATTTTGCAGAAGGAACATGATTAGAAGAAATATTAATAAGTTGAGTTGACATTAAGCCAGTTTCAAAACATTTTCCATTATAGTAAAAGTTTAAATCTTCATCTCCATAAAGCCAACCAAATGTTTTTGCAATATTATTTCTTGTATCACATCCAATTTTCCAATAAGCAAGATAGTCTAGTGCAGCTTGTCCAGTAAAAACAAATTGTAATATGTTAAATATTTTTGATATCCATTCAATACCCCATGCTCCACCTTCATTTTCACTTCCACTTGTAAAATCATCTGTGGCTCTTAATTTATGATAACTATGCCAATTCCATCCTCCTGCAACTCTATATGATTGAGCAGAATATATATTTATCATTTGGTCATCACAACTAGACATAACTGCTACCCAATCTTCATCTGCAGCAGCATCAAAATCAGGATTTTCTTTATCTGTTATAGGAGACTGTATTAAACCATGTCTAACAATACTAAAACCTGGTTCTCCATCAATACAATATATTCCTGAATAATAATGTTGTCCTCTAGAGCTAGTTCTAGCTGACCAATTTTCTGAGCCTCTAAGCCAGTTACCTGTTTTTAAACTTTTCCAAGGCATATCACTATTATAAAAATATGTTTCTCTATGCCTGTGAGTTAAATTTTTATTACCAAAATGTATCTTTGCTCTTTTTTTTCTTATTTTATCATATTTTAAACTTTTGTTAGTTAAAACTATTGAGCCTCCAGTAGCAGGTATTTCAGTTTTTAAAACACAATATAAAAAGTTTTCATCTCTAGTAAATTTATCTCCGCTAGGTTTCCAATATTGTACCCATAAATAGTTTTTTGTTTCTAAAATTGAACCAGGTATAGCTCCTTGAGGAGGAATCTCTCCATTTTCATACTCAAATAAATATGTACCTTCATGAGAAGCTGAACCTTTATTTGTTGAATTTGATGAACTACCTCTAGTCCTGCCTGGATTTTCTGTAATTCTAAATTTTTGTAATTGAGGAACTCCACTTGTAGATTCAGATTGTGCATGATTTATAGATAATATCCATACTTTAAAAGGATGGCTTGAACTTAAAGTGTTATTAGGTGGAGTGCCTCCTAATGCAACACCATCAGCATATTCATTTACTTCGGCTTGACATATATCACAAGCAGCTCCTGATAAAGCGTCTCTTCCATCTTCTGTATTACCAAAATGAATTTTAGTATTACCGTCAGATAAATCAAATATATTATTTGAAACATCAGTCCACTGACCATCGTAATCTATATAATATATATCTTTATGGTCGTATCTAATACCTATTGCTGAAGTGTAAGAAGAATGTTCTGCTCCAGGAAAGTTAATAAATCTATCTACAGAAAAAGATGAATTTAACATATTTCTATCATAAAGAGTAGAATCTTCATAAATCCAATCAGACAAAGTTTCAGACTCTTTTTGAAATGGAATTTTTTTAGTTTTGTACAAAATTTTAGGTTTTATATTTTTACCATGACCTATATAAACTTTGTCATTTTTAACTTCTATAGACTCAGCACTACCAGCAACACCAGAAGCACCAATAGGAGTTTTTAAAGTTTTAGCACCATACAAATCAGAAATAACTTTAACATCTCCTGATTCAGCATCTGAATAAACTAAATCAAATTTGTTATCTTCAGACTCTAAAACTTTAGAAACATTAGCATCTATTTCTACAGCGTTAATTAAATCAAGTTCTTTTTTTGAACCTTTTAAAACTCCATCTTTTTCAGAAGAATCTATATTTAAAGAAAAGGATGCATTATCATCTGGTATATCGCTTGATGAAAAACTAGATACAATTCCTGAAAAAAAGTTTTTTATTTCTTTTATTTTATTTGCCATAATAATTTTTGCCCACCCTAACCCTGGTCTTATCTTTTAAATTAGACCGCTCCGTTTGTCCTCACAGGGATACTATTTTAAAACACCTTTAAGAACTGATTCAACTGATTCCCAGATTGCTTCAAAAATCTTTTCTTCAGTTTTTTCATTTAAGAAAGGAATATTAATATCTTTATTCCATTTGTCAATTACTTTTCTTTTTGTTTCTTCGTTGAAAATGTAATTTATTACCATATCCTTGAAATCCATATGCTTCATCTCCTAGTTTATCTAGCCACCATCGGTAGCGTTGTTTGTTAGTTTTCGTACGCTTTAATGCCATCTTCAGAAAATTCCATAGTTACCCATCCAGTACGAGCAACACCATAGAAACTGTATCTTGCATATTCAGCATATTTAAGAAAAGAACCACCACGACAATACCATCTACGTCTTAATCGTTCTTCTCCATCTTCTATTTTTAGACTATCAACAGGCTTTGCATATAATTGATGATTATGTCCTAACATAAAGACATCACCATCAGTATAAATAGCAGCCATTTTATCAAGCTCTAAATCTCCGTTTTTACCACCACCTTTACCATGACCTGATACTAAGTTCCAATCAACTCCATTTATGCTTATTTGGGTATATCCTGGCATTTTAAAGTATGGTACCTTAAGACTATCAGCCATTACTCTTGATATATCTACTCCAAGCAAGTTAATAGAACGAATCATATCATGATTACCGCCTCTAATAAAAACAAGCTTATCAGCAATTTTTTCTATTCTTTTCATAAAAGTAATATGCTGGTCATCAGGCTCCATGTCCTGACCTCTTTGACTTATTTTATAATTAGGTGGTATAAGCTCTATATTATCACCATTCATAAACCATCTTGCATTAGGGTCTGAATCTACTTCAGCAATAAAATCATCAAACTTTTCGTAATGATGCTCTACTGCTCCATGATGCACATCCGTAGCACAATGTAGTTTTATAGGTTTGTCATAAGATAATTGAAGAACCTGACCTGGCTCTATATCTTCTGGTACTTGAGGTTGGTTAAGATGAACAGTAAACCATTTTTTACATTCTTTGCAAGAAAACTCTCTTACCTTAACGCCACTGTTTCTTATTCTTGTTCCTCTGCTTTGTACTTTTTTGGAATTACAGTGTGGACATATCATTATTTGCCCTCTTTTTTCTTTTCCTCTTCTTCCATAGACTCAAGTAGTTCTATCGCTCCTTGAACTTTAAGAAAAGCTTCTCTTAACTGCTCTTGTTGTCCTTTTAATGCTGCTATTTTTTCAGCAGTAGTTAATACTTTAGTTTCTTCTTTTTTAGTTTCTTTAGCCATTACTGACCTCCCTGTTTGTTTTTGTTTACTTATTATAATCCACTCGCGTCACCAAATGCAGGAGCTGTTGCTGATGCTACGTGTCCTGTGACAAACCAATTAGTTCCATCACAATACATTTCTACCATACTTCCAGCCTCTACTAACGTAAGTGTTAAAAAGTCATTAGTACTATTATTAGATACTACTGTTACTATCTCATCTGCAGCACTTCCAGCATCAGTATCTAAATGGGTTACTCCCCCAAAGAAAAAGTTAGATGCACTTGGAGATTTAATCTCTATATCATATGCGCCTGTTTTTTCTACTATCATAAATTTATAATTCAAACCAATCGCTGTTGCAGGTAATGTATATGTAGCATCTGCAGTTTTATTTTTAATTATAATTGCTCTGCCAGATTCTTGTTGAGTTAATGTAACTGTTGAATCTTTCACATTAGGAGTTCTTCTAAAACCTTGACTAAATTTAGCATAACTATTACCAGAATCAATATCTAATATTTCTCCAGCAGCTCCATTAAATTTAACATCACATTTGTCTTCACCTGAAACACCAAAAATAGCATTACCTGCTTTTACATTTAATATTTCAGAACCTACACCATTACCATTTAATATTAATTTATTACTTGATTGCAACCATTGCATATAAGCAGCAGTAGCATTTCCATAAAATTTAACTTGATTACCATCTGTGCTATTACTACCTGATGTATCAGATGCACCAAAAACTAAATCGGAAGTTCTAAATGATGCAGTATTTTCAGATGAATCAAAAAACATTTCACCGTTAGCCATATAAATTTTTGTATCTCCGCTTGCTAAATCATCTGATACTCCAAAAGAACTATTTCCTACAGTACCTATTTTAGTACCTGCTCCTCCTATATAGTTATATGAAAGAGATGTTGAACCATCTACACTTAAACTACCTACAATTTTAACAAATCTTTTAGTGTTAGCATTTGAGCCTGGTGTCATTAAAATATTTTCATTATAAGATGTTAAACTAAGCTTACTGCTTCCTCCATACACATCATCAAGTAAAATTCCTGTAGAATGTAAAGGATTTGCAGTTCCATCTTTATCAACAGTTTGAATTATATCATCAGAACCTATATTTATTTTAGAACCATTTCCAGCATTATCAAATTGAAATGATGTAGCAGATGTTCCATTTGCTGAAACAGTTCCATCAATAGTTCCACTTACTGTTAAGTTTCCAGATATAGTTGCATTACCATAACATAATAAATTAGATTGTTTAGAAACACTTGTACCAATTACAACATCTCCTGAGTCATAATTATAACCTGGAGCAAGAATAAGTAAATCTGAAGCATCTTTAGTTGATATAGTCATACTTGACTCTGAATGTATGTTATTTACTGCAATACCTGCTGTACCTGCATTACCAGTACTATCAACAGGGTGTAAATATTTAGTTCTTGCTAAACCAGGAGCTGTATTATCAGCACTATCTGATAAGGATATTGATTTCCAACCTATATTATTACCAGATGCTGTTCCTAAATGAAAACTGTCACTTGTTGTTCCACTAAAGTTACTAGAACCTGTAACGCTTATATCTCCTGTTATAGTTACATTATCATCTATTGCTACAGTTCCACCAGAAGAATCTAAATTTAAATTTCCACTTGAAGTTGTTACTTTAGAAACAGCTAAAACTCCTAAACTAGCACTATCTGTTGCGCTGTTAATAGCAACATTTTGCGCTCTTATTTTGTATTCTCCTGTAAAATAATCTGTAGATGTAACACCATTTCTTGTAAAGTTATTACTTGCATCTATATACATTCTAACTACACTATTTCTAAAAATACCAAAAGACTTTCCTCCAGTACCATCATCATAGTCTATATGAGAAATAGCACCAACAGTTCCTATTGTAAGTTGGTCCATTGTGATATTATTAACTTGTTTATTTGTAAATTTAAGATTATCAGCTACTTCTACAGCTCCACTATTTTCAACAGATAAAGATAAAGTATCATTTTTATCATATACTTGGAATATATCATTAGCTTGACTTGAACTTACTGCTTTAATATTAAATATAGCATTAGTATCATATAGTTTAAATCCACCATGCACTTTTAATACATCACTATCTGCATGACCTAGTTCTGCTCCCCCATGAATAAGTAAACTATCTTGAGATTCATCCCAATGTAATTTTTTAAGGTTTGTTGCACCATATGCTATAAAGTCTACACCAGTATCATTAACACCAAGTTTTAATGTATCTTCACTTTCATCCCAAAGAATATATTTACCAGATGTTGCTCCAAATAATTTAACATCATGCCCTGTATCATCTACACCTACAGTAAGCGCTCCAGTAACTTGAGTTGCTCCTGTAATTGTTGTATCACCTACAAGTCCAGATGCTCCTGTAACTTTAAATACATAATTAGTATCAACATCTCCACCAACGTGAACTCTAGCTGCATCTGCTTCTAAGATAGAAGGAGCAAATGTTCCATCACTAGAATGACTTGCTAAATAATATACCTTACCTACATTTCCTGCTACATCAGCATTTGTATATGCAACACTACCAGTAGTATTATTAAATGTTATAACACCACCTGCTAATGCAGTATAAGCAGCTTTTGCTGTACAAAGTTGTAAATCTGTAGAGTTTGCATCTACTGCTGTAGATATAGCAGAAACAGCATCTCCTGCTGTTCCAAATTGTAAAGTACCAGTATCGAGAACAAATTTGTCAGAATGAAATGTCATAGAAGAAGTATCAGCAGATACGTCAGAAGAGCTAACTTTGATATGGGCAAGTTCATCATAAGTGCTACCATCGTATCCTTTGAATGTTATTTTACCTATTTCATCACTATTTGATAAAGTAGCAGGAGCTATTTTACTTCCTCTACTTTTTTGAAACACCATTTCTGGTGGCATAGATGATGATACGTTATGATTAGAAACAGATAATAATGTACCTATTGTATCTGATGTAACATGTAATTTTGTATCTGGAGCATTGGTACCAATACCAACCTTATCAGCGCTTCCATCTGTAACAAACAGATTAGAATCTGTATCTCCTTCTATACGGAAATCAACTGCAGAACCGCCATCATTTATGATAACTTCTCCAGCCTCAACCGTACTTTCTATAAACCAATTTTTATTTTTGCCCATTGTTTTCTCCTAAAACTTAAAGTATTGTCTAACAATTCCACCAGAGTCTCGACTATCTGGGAATTTTCTTATTTTAACTTCATATAGTTGTCTGTAATATTGTGCTTTTTGTAAATCTCCTGCATCTTCATAAAGTCTTGCTTTTACATAACAAACAAGAGCAGGATGTAAACTTTCATGTAAATTAGAATGAACTTCTAAATCATCATTATTTTTTGATATAGGTCTATAATTAGCCTTATACCTTAATCTAAGTCCCATACCTATACTTATACTAGGACTTTTAAATTCTTTTAACACCTTCCCTGTTGAGTCTTCTGACTCATTTTTTTCAACTATACCAATTCTTTCTTCATCAATAAACCATAAAAATTTTTTTGCTGTATCTTTTAGCATTATGATTCATCTCCTATAGTTAAAACACTCCTGTCAATTTTTCTAACAGGAGCAAATTCTAATCCTCCGCTTGTATTTTCTTGCTTTATTTCTACTCCTACAATTTTTAATACTCCAGCAGGCATTTCATAATATCTTAAATCTTTTATTAAATCAGTTACTGCAGTATCTTCATTTGTTAATCTTTTAGATGCAATGTCCATAAGACCATCGTTTATTAACTGCATTAAATATTTATTTGGTTTTCTTCCAAATATTGACTCTACTTGAGATATAATATCTTTTACTTCCATTATCTATTTACCACCTGTTTAATATTTTCTAACTTTCTTTCACTAGCTCCTAATTGCTTTTTATTAGGAAGTTCTCCTCTAAAAGAATAAATTAATTCTTCATATTCAGATTGTAAAGCATTGTAGTCTACTTGAAATTTTGAATAAACTTGTTTATACTTACTAATATCTTGTGCAAATTTACTAATATTTTGAGAATATTCCGAGAGATAAATTTGAGAAACTTTATCTTGCTCTGTTAATTTAGTTGCTGCTAAATCTAATGCTTTTGCAGAACCATTAAGAGCAGTAGTTGCCATATCAATATCTTCAGTTTCTAAAAAATCTTTAAATGAATTTCCATTATAGTTATCTAATAAATTTCTAGCAACATCAATAGCATCATTAATATCTTCATTGTCTAGTTTAGGAACTTTAAAATTTGGATTTAATATAGGTGTTGTTGGTGTTTCTAAAGAATCCATTTGAAACTTTTTACATCTAACTGCTGTACCTATTAATATTAATTGTTGCATATCAAAAGGAACTCCAAACATAGTATCTGAATTTGCATCTACATCAGGATAACATATATAATCAATCGTACAAAATCCATCTAATGAATCTAAATGCGTATCTTCAGGATTAGGTTCTACAAAAATTCTCATATCATTTACATAATATATAGGGTCTGTTTCAGAACATTCTTCTAAAAATCCACTACCAAATCTTGCTTTACTTCTTAAATGCGAAGGTATTTGGCGGCAATCATAAGCAAATTCTCCATCAAATCTAGAAACTGCAAGTATTTCACTACTATCAAGTAAATTTAAATCATATCCAATTCCTGGTTGAGCATCATTATCCCATTGACCAGCAGTAAAAGACCTGCTTTTAGTTAAATGTAATTTTAAATCTGCAGGTAATAATTTAGATGTTTTTTGTATAGTATCTTTTAACCATTTTTCTAATACAACTTTTTTAATATAATTAACTATAGCACTATCTTCAAATGTATTTTGCTGCATAGCAGGCATAGGGTCTGAACCAATATTAGGGTCAGGCAACATGGGGTCATCAATTATAATACCTGTATCACCAGTTGTATCCTCCATTGAATTATCTAATACAGGGTCTGTTTTAGGAATATCAGAATAAATGTTTCCTTCAAAAAAATCTCCTGCACCAGGGTCAGGTTGTGGAGGAGGAACATTACCATTACCATTACCATTATTTGTATTATCGTCTGGTATTGGTGGAGGCGGTGGAGATGTGTTTGGATAAATTGGTATAACCACCCTTTTAGAATCTCCTATTAAATATGCTATATGTTCTGCAATGTTCATAATATAATATAGTAATTAAATTACTTTTTTGCTAACTCTTTTCGTATAAGAGCTATTTTATATACAAAATAAACTATAGTTACAATACCTACTCCTAGCCTTACTATATCAGGAAGTATTTCTATACATTGTATAGCCATACTACTTCCACCTATTGTTGCTGATTTTAGTGTATCTAAATCCATAGTCTATCCGTAATAACAAATAACATGAACATCAGCATCTGTTGGACTGCTCATTGTTATTTTTTTAAATGGACCATAGACTAATGAACCTGCTGTAAATATACAAGCAGTTAAATCATCGCCAACATGAGTTGTAGCAGCTATAGTTGCTTGGTCATCAGTTCCTGATGCACTTCCTTTTCCTGTAACATAAAATGCTACAAAGTTACCATCACCAGTATTTCCTGCTGCTGTTAATTCTTTAAAGCCAAGTTGACCTAATAAAAGATTGTTTGATTCTTGTACAGTATACTGTTGTATACCTTTATGTTTTCCTCTTGCCATTTTTTCCTCCTGCTCTAAGCGCTGGCTAGCGTGAATGAGCTTGTTTAAGTTAAGACCAGAAACGCCCCTTACAGGGAGGGAAGCTCACCATAAGGAGCGCTCCAGTCATTATTTATTTATCAGTTTTACGACCTAGTTGCAGTACCTGATACAAAAGCATCAGCACTTAGTGCGATTGCTTCAGTAACATACCAGTGTATACCATCACATACTAAACTTACTCTGTCACCACCACCAGCTGCGCCAGCAGAAGTGTCTAACATAAGTTGGTCATCAGCAACAGTACTATCATGTGCAGCACCACCATCTAAGCAAGTACCAATGATAAATTCAGCTGTAGAATCAGTGAATATAATCATATCTTTAGTAGCTTCTGCATCAGATGCAATGCTTAAATGAAAGTGTACTTGCATACCTTTGTTACTATAAGCTGAAGGTAGTCTAAATGATGCTGTGTTACTAGATATATCAACGAAATATCTGTTACCTGCATCAGCAGATACTAAAACTTTAGTTTCAGCACCAGCAATAGCTGTTCCATCAGCACCAGCAACAACATGTACTATGTCACCATTTGCATTATCAACTTGGTTATCAAACTTATTTGAACCATACATAGGATTTGCCATAAGTTATCTCCTTATAACCAAACAGCGTGGCATTCAGGCATTGACCATTCCATACCAGCTTCTGTTAGGATTTGGTCTACTCTTCTGTCGACTCCAGAGTTTTCGAGTGTTTGCACACCTACGTAGACGGATGTATCACGATTTATACCATTACCAACTAATGGTCTGTAAGCACATTTAGCCATATCAATAGCTAAGATATTAACATTTGTGCCATCTAAGTGAATGTTTCTTACAAGATTCATATCACCATATACTGTGTTTACTTTAGCCATTTCAACACCACCAGCAAGTTTTTTAGCAGTAATGTGAATGTCAGCTCTATACTGGTCATCTGTATTGATGTTCTTAGAAGTATAGCCACCTAATTTGTGGAACCAGTTATAAACTTCAGTACTACAGAAAAATACAGTAGCACCATTGTTGTTGTATCTTGGGTCAAAGTAACGAGACATATCATCTAAGAAATCGTCTTGAGTTTTACCTGTTGTCCAACCAAACACATTACCATAGTTACTTACAAAGTCTACAGCACCTTGTGTATACAAGATACCATTTGAGTCTTCATATTGTGAACCAAATAATAAAGATTGCTCAATATCATATTTATGTTCGATTAGTTTTTCTCTCCAGATTCTAGCCCATTCGTTACCTTCATGCTTCATAACAGTTGCTCTAGCAGTGTTAGTCATAGCGCAAGTTGTTTTCCAGATTTGAGTCTGTCCATAACCTGTACTAAAAGGCTGGTCTTTCCATGTTTCTGGATAACCAGTACCTTCAGCATGTGCATTACCAACAATGTAGCATCTCTTAACTTCTAGTGTTTCAGAAATAGTTTCATCATACACTTGAGATTCTGCTGCACTAGCAGATGCAAAAGAACATAAATCTACAGCAGCGCCTGTAGTTCCTTTAACAACACTAGTTTCAAGTATAGCTGCATTTGAATCAGTATCAGTATCTACAGAAACAACTTTAACTAAAATATAACCAGTCATTGTTCCTGGAACGCCATCAGCACCAAAATTAATCTTTATTACCTGACCAGGTAAAAAGAAATTAGGTTGTGTGCCTGAAGCGCCAACTGCAACAGCATTTGTAGATTGTCCATAAACATTTTGTCTGTTACCAGCCATCATGTAGTCTGCAGCCATTTTGAAGAAATATTTATCTCCTGCAGCAAGTAAACCATCTGCTACAGAAGCATCACCAGTTCCTCCTAATGCTGCTGACGCGCCATGGTCTGTGACATAAGCATATCTTTTATGCCAAGAACCTCTACGTTCTGTGAATTTAAATTTTGGGTCATCTGTTGGCTTTTTAGCCGCCATTGATACAAAACGAAAGAATGGGTCTTGTGAAATATTAAGCTCAGAAACTCTATCACCAAAGTTGTACCTTCTTCTTAAATCGCCTGTATTTAGGGAAGACCCTGTACCAGGATTGCTCGCATTTGGAGCAGTCCCAACACTTAAGTCGGATAATTTAAAATTATCTGCCATTTGTAATCTCCTTTACAAGTTTATTAAGAGATTACTTAACTAAATAAATCGTTTAGACCTCCATCTGCGCCTATTAGTGCATCAAATATATTATCGTCCTCTGACTTAGTCGGTTTAGGAGCGCTATTTGTTCCACCCTGAGACGTAGGTATCTGCCTTGCTTTATTCATTTGATTAAGCATCTCGTTCTTAGTAGAAGCAGCTACATTTTGTGCAACCTTACCACGATTTATTAAATAGTACATATCATCAAAAGAAAAATTTCTATTTTTTGCTTTTTTAAGCATATCAGTAAAATCTTCTTCAGACATATTGTTCTTTTTCATAAACTCTTTTGCTTCAGAAACTTTTTGCTGTTTTGCTTTTTCAGCAGCATTAACTTGTTTTTCTTTTTGAAGAATGTTATTTACTCTTCTTTGAACCGTACCTTCTACCATTTGATTAAGTACTTTAGCAGATTCTGAATTTTCATCAGTCACTGCTTCATGCCCATCAAATACAAAGTCTTCTGATAAGTTCAGTTTATTTTGTACTGATTGAGGCGCTTCGCCACCATTTTGTAGGTAGCCGCGAATAGTATCCACTAGGCCACTATCTCTTTTCATATATTCAACTAAAGGTTTTATTGGTTGGAACTCTTGGAGTTCGGCATTTAACCTTTGAGCTTCTCGACTAGAATCTTTATATCTTTTTTCCCAGTCTATTGTATCATTATCATTTTCTTTAACAGGGTCAGTTTCCTGAGTTGCTGTTTCCGTAATTGACTCGTTTGATTCTTGTTGAACTTCCCTTGATTGTTCTTCTTCAAGAACTGCACCATTAACATTACTGTCTAGAGCATCAAAAAAAGAATCACTAGAGTCAAATACACCTTTTTGAGCATCTTCGCTAGATACTTCATTAGATGGATTTGAGTTACCAGTTGTTTCTTCTATCATTATTTTCTCCTATTTGGTTTATAATTTACGTTCTTTTTTTATTAGAGGCAAGGAATTAAGCATATTGTCTAAATTTTCTTTTTGCTCTACTGCTTGCTTTCTACTTTCATCTCTAATTTGTTGTTGAGTAGCTTTAGTATCATTGTACTCAATTTCTTGTTTAGCTTTAAGGTCTGCAACTTTTCTATTAACTTCCATTTCACCTTGCATAACCTTACTTTTAATTCCTGCTTGCACAAGTTGTCTTTCAAGAGTTTCAATAGTACCTTCTTTATCTTGCATTTGTTTTTCCATTGAATCCATTTTTTGTTTCATTTGTGCATATAAAGATTTACGTTGAACTATTTTGTCTTTATTTTTAATATCTGTTTCTGCTAATACAGCAACATCATCTACAACGCCCATCTTCATTAATTCTTTTAATTCTGATAAATATGCCCATCTATTAACAGGTAAGGTAGAACCAGCAATAAGTCTAACATCAAACTTTGAGGCAGAATAGTCCATATATTTACCGATAGCTTCACCCATATCATTATATACAGGTATATTAATTTCTACTTGTTTTTCTTCTTGTATAGCACTTGGTTGTACAATTCTAAATATTTTATTAGCAGTATAAACAGATTGAGTATACTGTTTAACTAAATTACCTACTTGTTTTAATGCAGGTTCTACAGAATGCTTTAACCAATACTTAACTCTTCTAGTACCATACTCATCTATAGCAAGCATACCTTTAAAAGGCATATCTTTAGTTTGCTTAGTATCACCTTGCATAGAAGAATATATACCTGCTAAGTATTCCATATCTTGTTTACCTTCACCTGATATACCAAAGAATGCATTAGGTAACTGGAAAGGCATTACAGGAGTAGGCGCACTAAAACCACTTCTAAGAGGTAATAATGCTCCAGGAGCAGCAGCATATTTTTCCCAATGCTCTACATCAATAGAACCTTCTTCATACATCCATCTTAAACTACTACCAAGAGATGCATTATGCACCATTAACTGATGCACTTTATTTAATTCTTGTTGTTTACCTATGAGTGGAGATACTGCACTTATTGGGTACGGAGTGCCAGTCCATTTATAGTGAAAAGGAATCAAAGGATAATCTTTGATTTTTGTAGGTAAGTACTTTTCGTAAATACAGACATCTCCAACTACACAGGTCTTTTTAATTCTTGAATCATAAAACTCAATAGCGTCTACAATTAAAGAAGCAAATTCTTCATTTTTCTTTAATATTTCAAATTCTTTTTTTGTTATAACTTTATTTTCTATTGTAGATGCTTGTTTTTGTAATTCATTTTCTAGTTGCATTTTAGCCATCTCAATCTTTTGAGACATCTCTTCTTGCATTTTTTTAATTTCTAATTCAGCTCTTTCAGGCAATATCTGTTTAGACTGAACCATTTCAGCAAGTTCTAATTGCTTTTCTTTCATAGCAACTTGCATTTCTTCTTGCATCTTTTCAATATTTTTTCTAACCTGCTCTTTTATACTTTCTACAGCACTAGGGTTAGGCGGAACTTTATAAAACATATTAACAAATAATTGTTGCTCTTTTTCAAACAATTCATAGTATTCTATTAAATCCTGCTTACCTGTATCTTCCATATCTAATATATCAGTAGTAGATTCATCTAATATATCTTTAGGACTAAAATCTTTCTGAGTTTCATCAAATACTTTTTCTGTATAATTATAAGAACTATTATCATAAGAAGATGCATTTTTAATTTTTCTAGAACTTTCAGGATACTCTTTCATTAAATGAGTTCTTGGTAATACTTTTCTTATCATTATATATGCAGCATCATCAAACAATAAACTTCTAGATTTAGGGTCTACATAAATATCAAATGGGTCTGGCTGTTTAATTACAACTTCACCCATACCTTGGTCTGCATTAGGATTAATGTCTACCATTAAATATCCTACAGATTTAGAAACAGAATCATTTATAGCATTAGACAATAAAGATTGACCATTAGATTGATACCATACATAATCAGCCATATCAGAAAATACAGCAGCAACATCACTGTCACTACCTTCTGTACCTATAGCTTGCCATCTTGGAGAGTTAGCAGTTGCATAATAATTTAACATTTCTACAACAGGTATTATCCTATTAATAGTAAATGTAGGCATACCTTGCTCTTCAAGAAGCTCTTTATCGTCTGCAGATAACTGATTGTCATTTGCAAAGTCACAACCTTTTTGGTTTATAAATTCCCATTGCTGTCTATTACCAGTATTGACATTATCAAATATATCTCTAACTCGTAATGCTTTTTTATCCTGTCTTTTAGCCATTATTTACCTTCTTTATTTGATTTAGAGTTTCCTTTACGATAGCTCATAAAACCTGCAGCAATTCCACTTGCAGCACCTATTGCAGCGGTTTTTGCAATTTTTTTATACTTTTTTATTCTTTCATTTTTTGCTTTTGTTTTTGCTGTTTTTTGTCTTTCGTTTTTATATTTTGTTATAGCCATTATTCCTCCTCTTTACAGTCATCCCATTTAGATAAATCTAACATAGGAAGTGGCTTTTCTATTTCGTAATCTTTAAGTTTATCATTTTGTACAGCCTTTTTGCAGCCGCCCTTAACATAAGGTTTACCATTTGCACATCCAATATCATACACAAAAAATATTGTTTTCCATACACCAACTCTTACTACTCTTGCTGGTCTTCCATTTAAATGTATTACATCGTCTGTATTCAAGTCGTTTCCTAAGAATATTTTTAACGACTCTAAAACATTTTCTAAGGTAGCACGAAACATCATTAATGCAAAAGCTGCTGCAGCCATCCAGCCCCATTCTCCAATCAATCCTTGTAATTGCTCTTCCATAAGTTTCCATTCTGCTTCCCTCTATTATATTATTTATTTTGTATACTTTCTTGTATTATATCCAAATTAGGTGTTGCTGTAGAATCTTGTACAGCATTAAAAACTTTATTATTAACCATATTTGGAGCTATATAACTTTCATACAAAATATCATTTCTTTGACCTAAGTTAGGTCTTTCATATTCTTTAGATATAGTATCCCAATCATTATTAAGTATTGCTTCAGATAATTTAGGATAAGTTCTTACGTTACCTACATTATATGCAAAATCTATTAATATTGCTTTTGCATCATTACTTAAAGTATCATATGTTTCATAGTTTGTAGAGTAATCTAAACCTTCATCACTCTCATTAAACATATTTGTAAACTGTTGCCTTGCTCTGCCTTCAGCTTTATTTAAATCATCTACTAATAAAGAATCGTACATTTCTTGTGTATAACCAGAAAAATCTTTTTTATCATAATTTTTATGTCCATACCCAAAAGTAAGAATGCCATCTCCTTCAACATCTTTACCTTTGTCTCCATGAAACCCTTCAACTTCTTTCATAAATTTTATTAATTTTTCATCTATCATTTTATGCGACCACCCAACTTTTTGCTTTTGGTTTATATTTATAATGCTTACCTTGCGAAGACCTGATGCCGATTGGAGGCTGAGCAAATTTACAAGCATAAGCCAATGCATCAATGGTATCATCATGACCCATCCTTGGACCAAAAGTAATAATTTCATGATGTAAATCATACATTTCCTTTTTTATATGCATTTGCCCTACAGCAAATCTTTGTGCTAATATACCTTGTATTCTATCTCTTTTAGACATACGAGTTCCAGGTTTTTCTTCTTTAAATTTAATTCCAAAATTATTTCTTCTAAGCATTTCGCTTTTTAAAGATTGGAATACAGGCCTTGACATAGTTGTGTCCTCTATAACAAACATAGTAGGATGGTATCTTTCTTCTAATTCAAAGATATAATCTACAATGCCTTTTTTGTCTTCTCCTGGTATACCAAGTACAGGTAAACCTCTTTTTCTAATATACTCAAGTACATATACTTTATTAAACTCATCAACACCAACAACCATTAATACTGAATAATCATTATCTCTTCTTATAACATCTGTAGCGCAATCAACGCCTACAAACACATTTACAGGAACAGGATTATCTGAATCTTTTAATATATATCCAATACCTGCATCTTGGTCATACATATAGCCACCTTGCCAATAATTAATATGGTCTCTACTAAATACAGAGTCATCTTCACTTTGCACTTCCATCATATACTCTTGATAAAATTTGTGAGGAGAACCTGAGTCAGCGTAAAACTTTTTCTTTCTATCTAATTCTTTTAAACCAAACCAACTGTCCCATAATGCATCACCTTTTTCAGTTATCGCTTTATGCAAAATAACATCCCAAGAAAACTTTTTATTTTCCGATACAGATTTCTCATAATTAACAATAAGATTATTAATAAAACTATCAAAGTGGACAGGAGTCCCATTAATACGTAACCTGCCAGTATGAGGCTCAAGAGCAGGGAATACCACAGCAGTAATAAGGTTGGAGTTTTTTGCTCTAGCTTCAGCAGTAATTGTATTGTTCTCGTCCTCAAAATCGTCCAATACGATAAGGTCGTATCTTTTGTGTAGTTTCGCACCTCCCCTAATGCCTGAAATATTAGATTTAGAAATGAGCTTACACCCATTTGAAAACTCTATATCTGTTTCTGTCCATTTTTTTCCTTTCAAGTCACCAAAGTAATATTTAATTCTATCATTTGTTTCAATGTGAGTTTTTATATAATCCATATTCCCTGTGGCTAACTTAGCAGTAGCAGATACCCAACCATAGAATAAAGGCTCATCAACATCTGATAAGCCCCATTCTTTCTCTTTACCATTAAAGCAAAAAGATTTTAATATATCGCATTTAGTAAGAACAGTTTTACCATGCCCTCTAGGCATTATAACTGCTAACTGCTTTATAGACTTGTCATCTACTTTATCTGCTATTTGGTAATGAAACCAAGGCGTTTCACTTCTCATATAATCTTGAGGCAAAAATAGTTTACCAAAAGCAATCATATCAGTATATGCTTGTCTTAGTAACTTTTCTTCCTTAGATACATTATGAAAATTGATGTTTGCCATTATTTTCTTTTCTTCTTTACCATTTTTTTCTTTTTCTTAACTGGAGGTCTCCCTCTTTTTTTACCGTATGTACCTGGACCGTATGGCATGCTATACTCCTTCTTTGTATTTAGAGTTACCTTTTCTGTAACCCTTTTTCTTTTTATGCTTCATCCCAACTGGATGAGGTTTTTTATTTTTTTTTCACTTGTGAAGTTTCATTAACATCTCCACTTTCTAAGTGATTTATTAATTCTACTATTAGGGTCTCTACGTTTTTT
>VTLG01012326.1_pt1 | contig 25078 bp, 34 predicted proteins | sample 4694571 | NCBI WGS metagenome assembly VTLG01 (sample SAMN12604809, study PRJNA352737) | marine metagenome | biome: ENVO:00000447; feature: ENVO:00000209|ENVO:00000569|ENVO:01000036; material: ENVO:00002151; isolation source: viral sequences binned using virsorter ...
GAAAACCCATAAAATATATATCCTTCTTATTATACCAAGTATTGTACGCATCTATAATATCCTGAAATTGCTCTAAGGAGTAATTAAAGTAAGGATCACAAAATATCAATATTTCATGAACAGAAAAGTCTAACTGCTTCAAATGAGCATTCAATTCTGTTTTATACCACTTGCTTTTACGTTTTACTTCAACAACGACTTTATTGTCTTTCCAAGTTTTCTTAGCAAAAGGACACGCTGGAAAACCACCTAAATGTTTATTGGGTATTTCTAAGTAATGTTCAGACCACTTACGAACGTCTGCTACTATCTCTTTTTTAGAATACACCTTTAAAATCAAAGCCTCTTTGGGCTGCTCCCGCTCTTCTTTCTATTAAACCACCCATGGCTTTTTTTGCAAATGTTTTTACATTTGTTGGTTTACCTCCAACACCTTGAGCTTTGCTTCTCTTTCTTTTCACTGCTGATCTTCTTTGACTCTCTGTCATTCTCGCTGCTTTTGCAGCAGGAACACATTTTGGATACTTTCTTTTTCTATCTGCTTTTAGTTTAGACCGACCACATTTTTTAAAACCGCCGCCTTTTTTCTTAGCGCCTATGTCGACCCAATCTTGCTTAAACCACTTAGCTAAACCTTTGTGCCCAGACATTATCCAAACTTAGTTTTTTTTCTTTTGCCTTCCATGATAGCACCACAGCCTCTCGCTATACCGCCATTGTTAAACATGGAAACTTTTTTTCTATCTTGAGATACCTTGTTGAAATCTACTATCTCTCCACCACCAGCTTTACCTGCTGGTTTAGGTCCTTTAAAATCTTTTCTTTTTACACCACTAGGGTCTTTAATCTTACCTGCACAAATTTTTGAAGCATAAGCATTTGCATACGCGCTAGGGTAAACTTTAAATTTACGCTTAGCTGCTGCTTTACCTCTAGGACATAATTTTGTCATCTCTTCCTCGCTGTTTGTTTTGCTCTCGCAAAGTTAGCTGCAGTAGGTGCACCCTTTGCACCTTTCTTACGCATTTTTGCGCCACGTTTTCTTTTAGCATGAATGTTAGCGTATAAACCTTTTCTCACCCTTGCCCCCTATATTTAACATATTGGCGTCTTTTGTTTTTGTTCTTCGGCCTTGTGCGTGAAGAACGGCCTATACTAGTCCTTTTTTTAACTGGTGTAAAGTATTCGTTGGATGGTGTTTTAGCCATGCTACATTTGTGATAAAGGATTCTCTAATGCTAGTTTTATTCTTTTCTCTATTTTTTCTTCTAGCTCAGTCATGGCTGATTCCAACTTATCCGTTAATCGTGCCATGTCATCCTGAATGTCCTTCGTGGTATCTCTTAACTCCTGGTTGGTTTCTCTCGAATCTTCTTTAACTAATTGCTCTACATCATTAACTATTTTTTCTACCCTTCTTACATCTTGTCGTAGGTCATTTTTAAGTTCGTTTGCAACGTCTGATACTAGTCTAATTTCTGACATAATCATTTCCATTTCTTGCATAATCATTTCTACTTCTGTTTGTATGAGATCTGTTTTGCTTTTCATCTCTTCTTTTGTAAGAGCTATCTCCTTATCAAAGCCAGATAAATCTGGTGCCACGTATTCTTGTATCTGTTGTTTCATTGTAAGGTAATCTTTGTAAAATTCAAAACCACCCCACAGTCCACCACCAAGTGTTGTCAAAGCTGTGATGATAACAAAGATCTTCCCGCCTTTGAACTTCAAACCCGCAAATTCTACTTCTGCCATTGTAACTCTATCATATCATTCATCATACCATCACTGCCACCAAATAAATACCACTGCGCTATATTGTTATTTTGTATGTCTGCATCTGGTATCATATAGTCAGTAAAGAAATCTAGTCGATCCTCCAATTGTTTTTGTGACTCAAAAAAGGATTTTGTATCTCCTAACACTTGCATCACGATTAATGTTTTTAACTGATTTGTTGAGTCATATCTACCCTTATCACCCATCTTCTTTACAATTTTCTTTGCAGCTTTTTCTTTTTTAGATTCTGGTTTTTTTACAGGTTTCTCTTCGGCTTTACCCTTATCTTCTGTTTCTTCCATATCCTCTGGTTGATCCTCATCTGCCTCAGTCTCTTGAACGCTCTCTTCCGATTCAGACTCCTCTTCCGCATTAGTTTCAGTCTCTGTAGAATCTTCTTCAGTAGACTCATCCACGGATTCTGGCTCAGCTTCAGCTTCGGGTTGAGACTCTGGTTCTGGTTCTGGCTCATTTGTTGGCTCCTCCATTTCTGGTTCTGACTCCATTGTATCTGGTTCTGGAGCAACTTCAATCTCTTCTGTCATTTCTGGCTCTGGTGCTGGCATTTCTAATTCTAATTCCATCTCCATTTCCATCTCAACTTCGACAACAGCTACCTCTACTTCAGGCATTTCAATGTCCATTTCTGGTAGCTCCATTTCAAAATCCATTTCAAAACTTGGCATCTCCATTTCCATTTCTACAGTTTCATAAGATACCTCCATATCTGGTTCATCAAACTCTGGCTCAAAAAACATATCATCGCCAGGCGATTCTGGCACAACAATATCATTATGATCAAATATATTTTCTACGATATCTATGACTTCTGTTTCTGTGCTACCACCATAAGCCACCCACATCTCAACAGATGTGATTGATTGTGTCACTATTGTGGACACTACATTGTATAATACGTTTATACGCACATCATCAAAAAGCGGTCCGATTGCGAGGTTGATATCACGTCCACCTACTTCGATTGTTAACTTCGTTATTGTTCCAGCAAAATCAAAACCACCTGTATACTCTTGATAACCACTAGTTACTCCAGATTCTGACAATACGTCTGTGCCACTAAATACACTCGTATTGCCGTTTTTTCCTGTAATGTGCATGTAAATACGATCTTGTGCGTCTCTTTTATCTACTTTGATAGAATAGTTCGTTCTACCCCCGTTTTTGATGTCTAATTCAGATATATCTACAGTTTGTATGAAAGTCGTTCCCATGCCAGATACACCCATTGTAGAGGTTGAGTTACCAGACCCAGTAATCTGAGCACATTTATCTGAGCCTAAAGCATAACAATTATTGCCAGAAGGCATGTTTGCAGGGCCTTGCCCGCCCCAGTCTGTGTCCATATCGCCTTCATATCTAGGTATAACGTAGCCCTCACTGCCATCTAATATATCGCCTGAGTCTTCGTTGGTTACTGTAACTGTTGTAGTATCTGTTGTTGTGGTTGTGGTTACAGTATGACCGTCAGCTTCATATTCGATTGATTCTGTTTCTGTTATTACGATTGTTTCTTCTACTCCAGGTGTGCAAACACCAGAAGCAGTTACTGGACACTCAGCTCTAGAAGAACATGACAATGCCAGAGTGCATAACCATAGCACCCAATACAAACCTGATAAACTTCGATGCATCGCTATCTACTCCTTCTGCCACTTTTATTTTATTTATCTCATCATTCCATTTTGCGTAAATTACACTACCCTGTGGAATCATATCCATATTATCTTTCCAACCTGTTTCAGCATCTTGACCAATAGAACCCATATACGGACATGGGGTGCCTGCCATAGCCATGCTATCCCAAACGCGTGGGTCTTGACATAGAAGACTTACTGATGCAACTTTCATCCCTGAAGCATATAAAGATCTTGCTAATTTTATTCTTTCACAGTTTTCATCAGTCACCGTAATACCCGACGAAATTCCTAGGATCTGAGTTTGCACGGCACCCGCTACCGCTGTCTTACAGACATCAGAATTGTTTACAACAACACTCGGTGAGTTTGCTGTAGGTGGTGTATTATTTGTTACTACTGTTGATGATACGGTGTTTGTTTCAGCAGTCGCTGATTTAATAATAGCGAATAAAATAATAAAAATAAGTAAAGACATTAGTAGATAATTTCTTAACATTTCCAACGTCTCCTTGCTTGTCTTAATCTTGAATTAGGATCTTTTGCTGCTTTAGGAAATTTTTTCATTTGTCCTGCACTTCTAGCACAAAAAGACTTTCTTCGCTTTGCGTCTTTTGACCCAGGTTTAACTTTTCCTGTCACAGCTGTTTTAAGTTTAGAGCCAGGGTTGTCTCTTCGATATTTTGCAACACCTGCTTTTGTCATTCCCGCCCCTTTTTTTGTGGGGCGGAAATACTTCTTTGTACGAGGTGGCTGTTTATCTCGTTTTTTAGCCATCTTACTCAGAATAAATTTTTTGGAACTCTGCGATAACAGTATACGTATTGCCTGAATCTGCTGCAGAAGGAACTACTAAATTAATATCATTCTCATTTGAGTTAGAGCTTGTGTTTGGCGGTATGCCATTAAAATCTCTAAAGTCAAAATAACCAGAGTCAATTAAAGTAATAATTGGTATATCTCCATCACTGTCTTCATAATCAAGACGAGCAAAAGAATCACCACCATCTCCGTTAGCACAAGACCACCATAACTGTTGTATAGATATTCTTGTAACGGATTGACCTAATGTATTTGCAGCTAACGCCGATACGTCACCGAAAACGGTTGTGCCGCCTGATCCATCAGACTCCACTACTATTTTCACATAAGCTTTGTTGTCGGTTTGTTGAAGGATTGTTGGTCCTGTAACTGTATCAGCCATCGTCTACTCCTATCTTTCAACTATAGCACTTACGTAATCTACAGTTAATGATTTAGCTGCTGCCGCTCCTGCTTGAATCGCAAGTGTTACAGTCAACTCTTCATTATCTGGTAAATTTGTATTTGCTACGCCAACTGGTGCTGCGTTATTTATTGAGTAATAGACTTCTGATCTATCTGGATCAATAAAGAAAGTTGCAGTGATAAATGTATCGTCTGCTACAGTCGCTACAGCTGCAGTTGCAGTTTCAGTAGAATCTTTTTCTACAACAAAGTCTAAGTTAGTGTCGCCATCATCTTTTTTAAAAAACACGCCATCACTTACGCCATCAATCGCAGTTGTGTCTGTAATTGCTAAGCCTATGAGCATGTCAGATTCTGTTGCGTCACTTAATTTAAATCTTGCAGAGAAGTAAGCTTTTTTACTTGTGCTTAATTTAAACGCTTCGCCTTTGAGTTGTAACTCTTCTGAATCGTTGTCAGCATCGTTAGTTGTAATTAATAAAGCCCCTCCAGCCGAGCTGGTAGCTTGTATAACTTCACCTGAGTCTCCGCCACCGTCTGTTGATGTAATCGTCCAGTCAGTTGCAGTATACGTCATAAAGTCATTAAAATATCCATAGAATGTTTGATCCGATGGATATGGCATGAACATTGGTTGATTCTTTTTCTGTTCTGTAACGTCAGTGTTACCAGCCCATAGAATCATGTTCTGAAAATGTGGGTTAGCCATATTGCCTCCTTGGTTGTATAGCCCTCGTCATGCAGTCTCTATACACGTCTGCCTAGCCAGTATGCACGACTAAATTAATCTAGGATACTTAGAAATAGTATAAATAAAAAAAGGCGCTCTTACAAGCGCCCTTTTTCCTTGGAAAGATCAAGAAGTTGTTTTTTATGAACCTTGAGATCCGTACACACAACGTGGATCTGAGAATCCAAAGCTGTATCTTTCACGTGCTTTGTATCTCATGTTTCCAGTGTCAAAGTCACCTTCCATACCAGTGGTTAGAGGTGCTCTCACAAAGTGTTTGAATCCATTAGTAGCATCAGTTTTAATGAAGTATGCATCAGTATCAGATAGATAGTGGTTGATTGTATAACCATCTGGTAGCATACCCATGTTTCTGAGTGCGTTGATATCATTGTCAGATGTACCGACTCTGAGGGTAGAATTTAATATTCTATCAGCTACAAATTGAATGTTTACTGGGATAATTAATTTTCTTCCCTGCATTGCAATTTTTAGTCCTCTTTCATCGATAAAGCCTGCAATATCAATCATCGCTTGCTCTAATGAGGTTTCGTTCAAGTCAGCATCAGTTGAACTTCTGTTTGAGAAAGTTCCACCTAAAGCAGTTGGGTGTGCAGTATTTACTAATGAAACACCATCACCACCAGCAGTTGAGAACGCATTATTTAATATGTTCGCTGCTTTTGTTTGCTTTGTGTATGCCATTGAACGTGCCAATGATCTTGTGTAACGAGCAGATAAAGTGTCGTACAAGTTATCTTCGACTGCTTCCTCAGTTAAGCTGAATGCTAACGCAACAGTTTCATGAGAATATCTTGCTGTAAAAGATTCTTGTGCAGTATCAAACTGTACAGCTGAACCTTCTTGTTTTACAGCAGCTTCGCCGAAGCCAACTAACATTACTTCTTCTTCAAAAGCTCTGTCACTTGACTCTTGGTCAAATATTTCAGCATGCTCGTTCTCATAACGAGAATACTCCATTCCGAACAAGGCGTTAAGGCCTGGTTCTAGTTCTTTCGCCAGTTGGGCTCTATTAATAGCCATATTACTCTCCTATACGCCTTTTACGAGCTACCAGTTGTACCAGTACCACCATTCAGTTCGTGGTTGTTAATCTTTACAACAAAGATCGAGTTGTTCGCTGTCGCGTCGTTACTCGGAGTGTCATAAAAATCAATCAACTTCACCTGAAGTGCAGCCGTAGTATTTTTGGAACTCGAATCAATTTCTACACCTGATATACCCGTAGTGGTGCTACCAGATCCGAAAATTAGATTACAATTTTCGTTTAAATTTGCAGCTACTAGATTATTTGCGTCTGAGTCTTGCTGAACAATAAATAACTGATGAGGATCATCAGCTACAAATGCTATCGCATCAGATGCAGCTGTTCCGTTAGGGAACGTATTGTTAAATCTAGGCTTTGATGTACTTGGATCTGTATAAAAACATCCCATAAATACTCCTCTTATAGCGTCGCCAGCTGTTGCTACAACGACTGTTCCGTCGTTTGCTTGTTTAACTGGATCTCCAGTAAATATGCCACTTGCTCCGCTTGCAATAGAGTATTTAGTTGTACCAGTAGTTCCGCCTGGGGCAGAACCAACTTTAGCTATTGGTCTTAAACCAAATGCTTGGTCTATGTTAGCCATAGTAGTCTCCTAAATTACTTCAGAGACAATGATCTTACTAATTAAGACTTCTTGCCCCCAAATGTTACTCTGCTCTGCCTATCTTGTGAGATCGGCATCGCGGGGTGCTCGTCTTTATGTAGGTCTTCTTCAATGGCCTTTGTCTTATCGTTAGTAAGATTACGGAAGTATTCGTCCCGATCCTCTTTTACTTCGATTGGACATCTCATCAAAAGAAGCCCTCCTGTACCTATCACGCCTTTGTACTTTCCATCTTCGATAGCTGGTAAATCCATTCTATCGGGATACTCATCTGATCTTACAAGTTCGTATCCACTTCGTAATCTACCGATGACATTTTTTTCATCCTGTTGACCACGATACTCGGATCGTACCCACCTGTGGTGAAAACCTTCTGGTGGTTCTGGTGCGTCAAGGTTTGATGGAGGAACCCATCCCCTCTTTCGAGTCACCTTTTCACGGGTTTCTTGTTTGCGTGTTAGATTTTTAATTCCTTTTGTAGTCATTTACGCCTCCTTCACGTGTTTTGCGTACTCTTCAAGTGGCACACCAAGTTTTTTAGCGATCGCTACTTGTGATGGTGTGAGCTTCACAGTGCGGCGTCCAGTGGACGATGTTCTTGCTGCAGACCCAACTTTTTGAGTTGGTCTAGTTTGATTTCCTTGTTGAGGAAAGTTTCTTGCAATTCGTTTATCTATCTCAGTATAATACTCATCTGTCGATGCGTCAAATCCTTCTTCAACCAATTCCTCATGTAATCCCATAGCAGCATATGTCATTACCTTGTTTTTACCAAACCATGAGTTCCTAGAAGCCCATTCAGTTGCTTTTGGATCTGGTTCTGGAACAGGTAGTTGAGATTGTTGATTAGGTTGTTGAACATTTTGTTGTAGTATTTCAGGCATAGGTTCGCCTTGAAACTCCTGACCTTTTGTTCTTTCACGTTTTTGTTTAGAAACATTTACACGTTCCTTCTCTATAGCTAACCTTGCTATTTCTTGTTGAGCTTCTACTTGCTTATTAACGTCACCTGCCTGCATGGCAGCTTCCATTGCTCTTTTAGCAAAAGCCTCTTGTGTAACTAACTTGTCTTCAATATTTTTTATAGCGTGCTCATCTTTCTGCGCACCAAGATTAACAGCTTGTTTATATTTATCGTTTACATTTTTAGCGTATTCAATAGCAGCCTGTTCACGTCTTTCAGCTTCACGCATTTTTCGTGTCAGTTTATCTATACGACGCTTAACTGAAGCAGAATAATCTTCTAATTCTTCTTCTTTGCCTTTTTTAGGCTCTTCTACTATAGGAGCTTCTTCAACTTGAACTTCAGGTTGATTAGGCTGAGCCTGCTCCTTGTTGTTTTCTTCTTTTACTTCTATCTCGACAGGATCGCCCGAAGTATCTATCGGTACCATCTTATCTTGCTCTGATTGCACTTGTGGTTGCATAGACTTCTCCATGTTTATAATATGTTAGCTGGCAATATATCTCTTGGATCATCAATGACAGCCAGTATTTCATCGTCATTAATAATCCTTAACTCACCACCGTCTATTCTAATTCTAGATCCTGCATAGCGAGTAATTAATACCCAATCATCCGTTTTACACCATGGACCAGTGGGAAACTTGTCTTTATCTTTATAAGCATCAGGTCCTACTTTTAAAACTTTACAAATGTTAGTCGTTATTTGAGACTCAGCAACAGTTTCATCTGTCAATATTATACCTGATTTTGTTTTACTATCTAATTTAAGTGGGAATAATACAATCCTATACCCCGTAGGATTAGGTACTTTTTCTATCTCTTTCTTCTGTTTTTCAACAGCCTTGCCATCCCATACATGTTTTGGCACAATTAATTTACTCATCTTCTAGCTCCGTTTTCTTAAGCAGGTCCGTGAGTTCCTGTTCAGCTTCTTTTAGACCGTTATACCTACCAATCATGTATCGATATGTATCCCAATCTTTTACACCTGTAGCTATAGCGTCTTTTATGACCTCTTGTCTAGCTTTTAGTTCGTTTTTGTAATATGAAAAAAAGTTTTCTATCCGCATGACTTCATAAGATCAGCTAATTTTTTACAACGATTTGGTGTTTGTTTGTTCCATCTGGAGTCCAGCATTTCATAACTAGCACCAATAAAATTAGCTTCCTGCAGGCATTTCCACATATTTTTAAACTTAGACACGCCTGTCTGTCCAAGTTGAAAACACATCTCCGATAAAACGTGTTGCACTGTTTCAGGTAAATCTTCAATATTATTTTGAGTCATTAATTGTTTTGCTTGCGCTATGGCTCTACTTAAATCTTTATCAAATACCGTTTGTAATTCTTCTTCTGTGTATTCTTTACCAGCAACAAAATTATCTGCTGGGACAACTTTATGACCCCACCCGATAGTATCGAACCCTTCGGTATCTTGATATATTTTGTTTCTAAAACCTTCACTTAATTTTACCGAATCTGATAGTTCCTCGTAACTCATGCTTTCCCTTTCGCTTTTCTAATAGCTTCTTTGCCTTTTTTAGCAATTGCAGCTTGTTTATTTTTTCCTTGAACTTTAGCTCTTTGTTCTACCACAGTCAATATTTGTATTTTTCTAGCAAAAGGTTTTTTAACTTTTTTAACTTTAGCCACAGTCCGCCTGGCATCAGCAGGAGTAGCATACTTAATGCCCACAGTGTCACGTGGATTTTCGTCAGTATAGAGACGTCTACCACTACCTTTTGGTTTTTTTCCTGTTCCTTTTAGTGGATCTTTTCTTTTTTTCGACACCTTTGATTACTCCTTTGTTTTTAGAAGCATAGAAAACAGCCTTGGCATCTTTGCCATAAGTATTCTCCATTGACTTCATTATTTTTTTACCTTTCTTATTTAAAGGCATTATTTCTTTTTGAACATTCCTATTGCACTAGATCCTGCCTTGATGCCGAAGCTTGCTGAAATCGCAATATATAACAAATTATGATAATACGACGGTAGGTCTTGCAAAGCGAGAAACCCTTTATGAACATGATCTTGTAAAGGCGTGAATACTAAAACTGCTGGAAGTAGTAGGACAATTAATGCTACCTCATCTTTCCAGCTTCCTTTCATTTGATCCACGGCACTTTGCTCCCACGCAACTTTACCAGCTATCTGGTCTTCTTTAAGTTTCTGGGTTGCTTTAATTGTTGTAAGCTTTAATTCTTGTTTTGCTTTTTTTGTTTCTACAAAACCCTTGACGCCATCAGCGACGACGCCAAGTAAAGGTTTAGCCAATAATTGCCACATAAAATTTTAGATTGCTCCTATGATAACTATTACGATCAACGCTACAATAGCTGCTTTGATCCAATCTTTCATTTTCCAATCGGACCATTCTTTCAAATGTGCCCATAGATCTTTTAGTAAGTTCATACAAACCTCCTTTTTAATTTTCGGATTATACTACTTTACACCTTTAAATGGAACTTTTTTAATCTGCATGTTGCTAGTTTGTCCTTTAGGTCCAGCTCCTTTATTCTTTTTCACAACAAAAGGAGAAAAAGTCATTGCAGCATCTGATGCCACAACAGGATTTGGAAAAGGGTTTTTACTAGGAACTTGAGTCATCTTTGTATTTTTAAACTTCATGATCTTGCCTTTCCATAACCACGTTGAGCTAGTCTACCCGCTAGACCGCCATTTTTTAAACCTCGTTTTTTCAAACCATTTATAGCTTCGTCTACTCCTCCACCCATAGCTTTTTTAATTACACCACGGCCCATAAGGATGTCTTTTTTTGTTATTTTACCGTCACCACTTAAATCAGGAAATTTTTTCTTAGCCATAATTACTAATGTATAGTCGGTTTTATGAGATTTATCAAGTCCTTACCATTGTGATCCATAATATCGTTATATTCTTGTAAAGAAAGATTATTTGAATACAGCATTTTTGCTGCACCCATCATTGCACCAGCTAAAAGCACTTGATCTTCTGAGCTTTGTGTACTTTTGTCAGAAAAAGCCATTAATTCTACAAAATATTCTTGTAATTTTTCTAATGGTGTTCTCATTTTAATTTTTTTGTTTAGACAGATTAACATTTGCTCGTAATTGTGCAATGTCTTCTTGTGAATCTAGTTTAGCCTCTGTTAATTCTTCGTTTTGAGCTAGTTTTGCAGCGTCCATAGCCACTTTTGCCTCATCTGCAGCAGCTTTTCTCTGTAAATCTTGTGCTTTTAAGTTAATTTCTTGTTGTTTTAACTCAATTAGCGGGTCTTGACCTTGTTCACCCATCATTTGTTGCTCCTCAGTGACCATTTGTTCAGTCATTTGTACAACTCTTTCAGCAATTTTTGATTCTAATAGCTCTTGCATCTCGTTTTGTTGTTCTGGAGGTATTTGACCACCAGCTTTTGCTTGCATTTCTTCTAATTCTTTTTGCATTTCTTGTTCTACCTCTTCTCTTGCCTGTAAAGCAACATGTTCTGCTATGTGAGATTGTAAAATCATCATGGTTTGTGGATTTGTCTTTACTAAAGCACTAGAAAAGAAAGCTCTGTGAGCGTCTATGTGAGCATTATGATTTTGTTTTCTAAAAGCAGTTAACGCTCCGCCAGACAAAGCAGTAGCATTCTCTTGACCAGGGTCTAGAGGTTGTGGGCCAGAAGGTGCAGGTAGTATTGCTTCAATGTTTTGAACACCCATTGCGGAATACATTCTTCTAAATGCCTCATACATGTTATGCATTTCTGGTGCAGCCTGAGCCAATTGCAATTGTGTCTGTGCCAAAGTAATTCTTTGTGACATAGAAAATATAGTTGGATCAGATACAGGTATAATATCTATTCTTTCATCAAAGTCAGAAGCTTTTAATGTTTGTAAATCACCTTGAACTTCATAAGGATATACAGGAGGTAAAGACTGTGAAAATATTCTAGCTAATAATTTAAACTCTATTCTTTGTGCGTAGTGCATTCTTTTGTGAATAGCAGACATAACACGCATACCTCTTTCCATAAGAGCCATGGTAGTTCCAACAGGAGCACCAGCGTTAGCAGCGTCTCCTAGTTTTTGATCTGCTACTGTTGCAAATTCTTTACCAGCTTGAACACAAAAACCTAATAGTTGAAATAAAGTTGGGTCCGCACCTTTGTAAGGTAATGGTAGTAAACCTGCACGAAGATCACCACTTGGCGCATCAACATCTCTAAACTCACCAGGTTGTATTGGCTGATCGTCATCTGCAACTCTTAAACCTCTAGCTTTAAAACCAGCGGGCAAGTTTGCTAAAGTACCAGCATCTATTAGTTGTCTTAACGCAGCTGTTGCTGTTCTAGACAAACCACCAATCATGTGAATTAAACCTAGTCCATAAAAACCAAGACCAGGCATAAACTTATAGTGAACAAAGTATTGTTGTTTTTTATATAAAGAATCTTCTTGGCTGTAGTTTCTGTATATAGATAAAACTTCACCAGAGCCCTCATCAATTGTTACTATGTAAGGTAGTTTAATACCATCAGGATGTTCAAACCCTTCAATATCTAAATCCACATGCATCTCTAACAAAGTATACTGATCATCTTTGTAAGAATTTTTTTCTATACCAGATAATTTTCTTTCTTTTTCTTCAACTTTGTTTTGATCTTCTTCACTTGGTTGTAAAGGTATGTCGCGATAAAAACCTGTGACTTGCATTTTTTTAATATCATTCTCTGTTCTTTTTAAAACGTGAGTTACTCTCTCACATTCCTCTAGGTTTGTAGCTGAGTATGGGACAACCAAATCTTCTGAAGGAACAAACTTAGAGACAGCTCTGCCAAGGTTGGAGTCGTAGTAAACTTTTTTAAATGTTGATCCTGATAGTGGTAAGTAAAACAGCATTTGATCTAGCTCAGGATCGTATTCCTCCATAACATGCATCATCTGATAATTCATAAACTCTGCAACGCGTTGAGCTTGATCCTCTTTTTCTTTTGTAGCTAAACCTATAACTTGTGCTCTTACAGGCCCACTAGCTGGTAATAATTCTTTGTATGCTTGTGCTTGAAACTGAGTAACAGACTCAGCTAAAAGTGGATGTGTAACCCCACTAGCACCTTGAAACGGTTGACTTCTTTCGTTGTAATTTAATCCTAATAAATCTAGTCCTTTTGTGTAGGCTTCTTCCCACTGTTGTCTAGATCCTTTATCGTCTTCGTATGATTGACGTAGTTCGCTTGAAATATTTGTTAGTACATCTGCGTCCATGAAATCGGCAAGATTACCGTCAAAACCCGTTTCTATCTGCTCTTGTTCTGGATTTATAACTGCGCCACCATCTTCAGTCATTTCAATATTGATAGGTTCATCTGTGCCAGGTTCCAATTGAACTTCTTGTCCTACCTGAGCTGGAATTAATAATTCGTCATTAACCGTTTGTGGTTGGTCGTAATTTGCTGGTTTTTCAACAACCATTAAGCTGCTCCTATCATTTCATCCATAGACACTAGCGGATCATACTGCACATAACCCCCTGACGCTAGGTGTGTTTTTGTTGACAATACCATCTCTGGTGTCAACTTTATAGCATAAGCATCTACGGTTGGAAAGCCTGAAGGTAGTTCAACAGGTCTAGCTATCAAGCCCTCCGCTCCTGACTCTGTAATATAATCTCTTGCTTTGTCCATAACATCAGCAAAATCGCTTTGTTTAGCACTCTTTGCCATTTTAAATTCTTTAACAACATCTCCCTGTGCGTTTACAACTTGCACAGATCTGGTTATAGATTTTGCCTCACCTATCTGAATTTTTACCACTTTAAAATCTGCATTGTTTACTTTAGCCGCTCTTCGTAAAGATTGTTCCAACACACTTGTATAATGCTTACCGTTAGGATCTGTAACATTAGGTCCACCATAAAACTCATATTGACCAATACCTTTCATCTCTTTTGTTCTTTCAGCAAAAGGTGTTGCTGTTGTTCCTCTTTGACCATATCTTGCTGTTACAAGTTCAGCAGGAGATATGACATACCAATCAGATGCATTAGGGTCTTTGTCTATGAACTTTCTTTTTGCTGCCATATGCAGATCGTTTTTAATTAAAGCATCACCCCAAACTTTTCTATCTTTCATAGGAACGTTAGGGAACAGCTTCTTCATTGTCTTAGGATCTGTGTACGCTTGTTCAAAGATTTCTAATATTCTATCTCTTTTTTTAGCCGCAGCAGCCACACCACTTCTCATCTCACCTGTAAGCATACCAGGTCTGACTTGTGCTAAATCTCTAAACACTTGTTGACTCTCTTTTAATTCTTTTATGTAAGCAGCGAAGTCCTCCTCTGTTCTAAACAGAGGACGCATAATATCTTTATGTTTTGCGTAGAAAGCTAGTATGTCTTGGTCTGTTTGCGTACCTAGTCTGTAAGCTTCCGCTCTTATTCTCTGCGTATCTCTAACGTCAACACCTTTCTCAACTAATTTGTTGTAATCAGTTATGACCTCTTCTAATTTTTTTCTATACGTCTGCATGATGTCAGACTGTATCTCATCTGCAAAAGTTACACGCACTGTTTGATTTCCTGTTACAGGAGAATCAGTTTTACCAAGGTTCACTAGCTCATCTTGCGCTTTTGCTAAATCTCTACTAGCTCTGTCAATATTCTTTTGCGCTTGATCTAGTGTTATACGTCCTCCAGATTGATTAACCAAGTCCTCTGCAGATCTGTTAGATATGGTTGTTAGTCTTTCAATTCTTTTATTTAACTCTTCTGTCTTTGGACCAATGTTAGGTAATTGTGTTTTTGTTCCTGGTATGATTGCATACCTATCTGTGCCTCTTGTCCATCCTATAACATACTTTGTTTCATCATCAGGAAAGAAACCATGAGTGCTATATTTATAATATTGTATATCATCAGGTATATCCGCAGGATCTAAATATAAAATATTTTCTCTGTATGTTTCTGGTATGGCACCACCCTCATAGTATGAATCACCATACTTACCTCTAATAAACTGACCATCAGCGTTCTCTATCTCTGATCTAAATCCTTGAACTTTTGTTTGTATCTTACGAATAGGAGCAGTTTTTATTCTATCTAGTAAAGCAGCTTTTGTTATAGGCTGACCTGTTTTTGAAACTGTCTCTAGTAGCTGTGGTATTTGATAATCCTCTACTTCAAATTTAGAAATACCTTTTGATTGTAAAAAATTAAATAAGTCAGCAGGTGTGTTAAAAACTTCTGGTGCATTAGGGTCAATGAGCCGTGCTTCGAGTCCAGAGTAAAATCTATTTATCTTTTCACCAGCACTTGTCGCTGCATCAGCTATCTTGTCTGACTGTGCTATTCTGGTACCTGTGTTTCCTGGACGAAGTAAATCATCAAGTTTATTTGCTCCTGCAATCGCCCACCCTGGCGCTTTACCAAATATAACGTTAGCCACTTGCACCTCTGGAAGTGGGCCTTCTTTTGTTGGTTTTAATTTTGCATCTTCAAATAAATCTAATTCATCTAGACCCATGTATGCAGGGCTCTCTTGTATATCTCTTATGTCAACTGCAGAATCATCTGGTGTACGTAGTGGATCGGTGAACTGTCCTGGATCTCCACCCAAAGCTAGGCCTGGTGGTTTGGTCGCTGGTAAGGGAACAGTTACCTCTAGCCCCTCAGGTTCTTTATCCTCTACAATATCAACTACCTCATCATCTTTTTTGTTCATCATGTCGAAGAACAGCATATCACCAATTGTGTTTCTTTTTAAGTTGTTTCTTTCAATATAAGCATCTGCTAGTTCTCTAGCATATCTGATAACATTATCAGGAGTATTCTCAGGATCAAATGGTAAATTTGTAAGATACTCAATGTCGTCTGTATCTGGAAAAGGTAGTGCGTTAGGGTCATCAACCATGTTTCTTATAGCATCTTGATAGTAGTGAACCAATTGATCTTGAAACTCAAAGTCTGGTTTTACCGTAGTCAGCTTAAATGCTTGATACTCTTTTTCATCAGCTTTGACTTTTTCTTGTACTTTTTCATCTTCTAATTGTCTAATTAACAAAGTAGTATTTTTAATCATATTTTGATAGCTTTGTCTTTTTGCTATTTCGCTAGCAGGTAATGATAATCCTAGCTGTGGTAAAGTTTTAGAGCCTACAACAAAAACGTCCTCTGTTCCTGGTTTTACAGTGGCAGTAACAAACTGACCAGCACGGTAAGGTATTTTTACAGGAGCGTATTTATATTTATATGCTATCCCTTGTAATAATGTTAATATTCCTATCGCGTCCTTTGTAGTTGGTATCCCTAGAGCTAAAGGAGTAGTACGTAATACTTTTCCAAAAGTTCCAATATCCTTCCTACTTAGAACTGCCATAATCTTACCTGTATATGTAGGATTAACAACTAGTGGTAAAAAACCAAGACCTGATATGCCATATTGTTTTGCAACCTCTAGTCCTGTAAGATCTCTGCCCTCTATTCCTCCTGCAGGCATGAAAACTTGTCTGCCAAATTTTTCTTCCATCTTACCAGTTGATCCAGCTACAACACCTACCCCCTGATCAAAATTAAACATTGCATCATCTAAAATAGATTCAAGAAACTCCGCACTTACATCAGGATTAGTTTGTTTTATGTAATCTGCAAACTCATCTCTAGTAATGTCTGTGCCTTTTCTTATTATTGCTGCTTCTTTCGCTTGTCCCGCTGCAATGCCTGGTGGGCTTAGTTCTTGATAAAAATCTAAAAGCAAATCAGCTGTGGCTAGTGGTAATCTTTTTATAGAGTTAGCGATTAATTCTTTTCTTGCTTTATTAGTTGATTCTGAAAAAGCACCCTCACCTTTATATCTGGCAAACATTGTTTTAAAGTAATCTGAATTTTCTACTTGATCATAGAAACCAATAACATCATACACAGTCGTTGGGCTAATGTCTGTTGACACACCCGTTATGCTGTTAACAAACTTACCATTTGGGAAAGCTTCTGCGCAACCTGGTGAATTAAAATCTATACTACATACTTGCGCAAGAGATATTGCATTTTTTTTATTGTCTACAAACTCTGCATAATTTTTTCTTGAGCTTAAATATTGTTGCGCTTCATTACTTAAATTTGGATTGTCGTATTGATTATTATATTTATTTTTTTTCTCTTTTATAAAATCTTCAAGCCCTTGAAGTCTTATGCCATCTGATAATTCTATAATCTGTTCTGGAGTTCCTTCGCCTTGCGCATCTTTGAAAGCATCATATATCTGTGAGCTAGGTCCTCCTCCTACCGTTCCAGTTCTTTGAAAAACGTTACTAAGTTTTTGAAAAAAGCTAGGATCTCCTCCGTCTTGTAAACCAACAGCTCCACCTTTTTTCATTTCAAACAAAGATCTTCTCTGTGCATCACTTAACTTCTGACCCTCTGCTATGAAAGGAGCTAGTTTCTCATAAGCTTTATCAAATGACTTAGCTATCGTATCTCCTGAGTTAGGTAGATTTTCATACTCTTGAATCAAAGGCGTGTCCCCAGTAAACAGTTGTTGCATTTGTTTTTGATTTAATTTTTTATAATTAGCGTATGGAACATAAGTTATAACATCTTTACCAGACTTCACTGGTACGAAGGGTATACCTAATTTAAAATCTATATTTGGATTTACTTTTTTAAAATTATCAACAACTACAAAAACTTCTTCACTAAGTTTCTCTGCTTGTTTTATTTTTCCGTCTGCAACAAGGTCAATTATCTTTTTTGTTTTTTTATAAACCTCATTTTCCATCGCGGTTTTACTAGACACCGTTAAACGTTTGTTAATTACTTGGCCTTGAGGATTTACAAAAAATGTAAAATCATCGCTTTCTTTATAAGTTTGTTTTGCACCTTTTAAATGTCCTGATTCAAATATATATCTTAAATTAAAAGAATCATTTGTTCCTCCAAACCTTTGTGGTTGAATGTGATCTAAACTTATTATCTGTCCTTTGCTTTCAGGAAACAATCTATTTATTTGATCAACTTTATTTTTTATACCAGGTGAGTTAAGAAAATTTCTTTTTTGTTGAATAAAACTTAATCTTACGCCGTCAGCGTTTTCCATAGTTGCAGGGATTGCATACCTCAGATCTGTAAAACCACTTGCGTTTGTGTTTGTAATTTGGTCTCCGATTTTATACTGAGATAATAATTGTTCTTTGTTCAATATCTCTTTTGCATTTTTTGCTTTTACAACATTATTAAATATTGACATCGGTAAAACTGTTCTACCGTCATCAACGGTGCCCATTTGATTTTCTAGTCTTCTTGCCTGAAAAACTGGTGGTCTAAAATCTAAATCTAATCCTCTAGCTTTTGCTATCTTCTCTCCTCCATCAATATAACTTTGTAAAGATTTTTTACTATAAGCAGACATGATAGGGGAGTTGGGATCTACAACATCTTTTAGTGCATTGTAATATTTAGCGTAGAAAGGAAGAGGCCCATACTCTGATAAATAATTTTTATCCATTGCTTTATCTATTGCTCTATTTATGAAAGAGGCATTTAACACTGCAATGTTTTTAGCTGCAGCTGTACCAGCATCTACCTGTTTAAAACTTTTTGATATTGTAGGATTTAACAAACCAGCGTGAAACATTAAATCTTCATATTTCTGTTGAATGTTAGGATTTTTGTTTACGTGATCAAAAAGCATTTGATCTATCGCTGAGAGTTGTTTTGGTTTTTTTGTTCTATACTCTATCTTTGGAAGGCTTAGTTTAAACTTATCTTTTAAAATTGTGCTACCATAACCTTTTGTAATTTGTCCAAGAGCTATTGCACTTAGAACATCATCTTGTGTTTTATATAGGTCAGCATTCTTAAACGGCTGAGAATAAAAATCATTACCATATTTTTGATATAATGATTTTGATAAATTATTTTCAAGTTGAAAAACTAGATTTGATTTACCAACAAATGATTTTGTTGGCGTTACGTCAAAAATTTTATTATATAATTTTTTACCAGCGGCAACAGCCTCATCGTGATATTTAAGTGTAAGTTGTAATGGTCCTGCTGCGCTCATTCTGTTTTCTTTATTTCTTTTTTAATGTTTTTTAATCTGGTGTCTTGCACTTCTAATAAAACTCTATCACGTTCCATCTTCTGTGTGAGGAGGTCCAAGGGCGTTTGTGAAAGCAGGTCGCTTGCCTTACCAAGACCTTTGATTGCTATGCCTGAGCCACGCGGTTTAATTTTGTTTACCATTAGTAATAACTCCTAGGTTCTATAAATTTTTTATCTTCTAAATAATCAGACTCTAGGCTGATAAAGTTACCTTGCCTAAATCGCAACAACGCCTGTGTTGTTGAATCAACTAAATCGTCATGATCACCATAAGGGAAAGCAGCACATTCTTCAATGACTTCTTCTGCAAAGCGATCATCGGTTGCCCATACCTGGCCAGCCTCGAAGATAGGAGCAACCGAGTTTACTCGAACATGCTTATCATTACCCTTACTAGGTGTATAAGTTACGACGGGAATACCCACTTGACGTAGTTCGTGTGTAAGTGGCATACCAGATGCTTTCGCTTCAATCAAGGTTGTTTCGGGTTCCCAGTATTTATATTCATCTAATGCTATTTGTTTGAGCTCTGGAAAATCCCAACGACCTTTACGCATCGCTAAAAGTATGATGTTCCATGGTCCGTGTTCCACGGGTTTAAATACACCCCACGTTGTTATTGCACTAAAGTCTGCAGTCTCTCGTTTACTAAACGCTGTATCATATGATTGAATAACATGCATTAGTTGAGGTATGTCTTCTTTTGGCCACACTCTCCACCACTCACGTTTGATAATACTACCCTCTTCCGATGTAGGTTTTTGTTGCCATTGTGCTTGCCACTTCTGTTCTGACAAAGATGCTTTCACACCTTCAAGTTCTGATAGTTTCCAATACTCAGGCCACATAGGTTTATCATTTAATATCGCAGGGAACTCAACAACATCCCATTGATCTGCATTATCATTAGATTGATTCTGAATAAGTTTACCTGTTAAGTCTTTTGTAGACCAACGAGTCATAACCACAACTATTGAGCCACCTGGCTGTAAACGTTGGCGGGGGCCCGAGGTGTACCATTCGTAAGCATTGTCTAGTGCTGTTTGTGATAGTGCGTCTTGCTCTGAGTGTGGGTCATCAATGATAAGTAAGTCTGCACCACGGCCCGTGATTGCACCACCAACACCAGCTGCAAAGTATTCACCACCTTTGTTTGTAGTAAATCTACCCGCTGCCTTGGAATCTTGCGAAAGTGTTACATCAGGAAAGACTTCTTTGAATTCATCCTGTTCAAACAAGTTTCTAACCTTTCTGCCAAAATTGTAAGATAGCTCAGCTGTGTGAGTTGTTTGTATAATTTTTAGTTTAGGATTCTTACCCATCATCCATGCTGGAAACAAATTTGAAGCAAACTCTGACTTTGTATGTCTTGGTGGCATGTTTACAATCAAACGTTTAATCTTTCCACGTGAAACATCTTCTAATTTTTTTGCAAAAATTTTATGATGTGAACCTGCAATAAAGTCAGGCCAAACTTTTTTTACAAAAGTAAGATAGGAGGAACGGGACTCCTCTGACAGTTTTAGTTGCATTTTCCTTAATTCGTATTTTAGAACTTCCGTTGGGATTTGCTTTTGATTCATAAAAAAAGTTATATCATAATCTGTGTTTGTGTAAAACTTACACTTTACTGCGCTTGCACGCGCGACTGCGAATCAGGGGGTGTGGGGGTTTTTACTACAAGATATGGTGTTTGGTCTTGGTTGTAAGTACCTAATGTTGATTTGGGTAACCTGACTGGTATCACCTGCTGCCTGGTACACTGGTGTGCTGCTGCCTGGAAGGTGATGTGGTGAAATAAAAAAAGCGGGGATAACTCCCCGCTTTTGCCAGCCCTCGAGGGTAACTGTTATAGATTTAGTTTACTTCTTGCCTCGCTTAATATCTTGCTACCCCAATCTTTAAGGTACTGTGGCGCTTGAGGGTCGAATATCATTTCTTCGACTTCACTTTCTAACCACTTATATAAAGCGCGCCAATTAATATTAGCAGAAACATTAGTATCAGTATTAGCTTGAATATGATTATCATTTCTGGTTGTTAGTCCTAACTGTTGCTCTAAGGCAACTAATCTGTTTCTTAGGTCATCATTATCTGGCATTTTGATTTCTCCTTTCTTAATAACTTATTACTCCCATTTTATTTTATAATCAAGAACAATCGAAACTTTTTTTTCCACGCAACTCCGTGGGCGTAGCTTAAACTTACTACTATTACATGGCTTACGAAGTAAGGTCGGCAATGTGATGGAACTCTGGTACGGAAGTTTGGGGTGTGCTAACTTATACTATATAGGAACTTCCATCGCCACAGTGGGCGATGGAATGGAACTGACTAGGCAATTTATCGGTACTAGGCAGTTATTCTGAAATCAGCAACTTCTTCAATCGTTGCCTTTTTGTTTCTTCTAACTGTTGCCTCTTCAATAGGCAACGCTTGTATTTGTTTATATTGCGTTGGCACTTTACATTTATGGTATTCCAACTCGCCAAGTTTTTCCTTGACCAAATTCGTATCAACCTTAACGCTAAGTTTTTGCGATACATGAATAGAGTAATCCTTTCCATGCAATAGATTTGCATTTTCACTAACTCCCATATCAATGATAAGATTGCGATTTACTTTTATGAAGTCGTCTAATATTTTCTTCATAGTTAAGGCACGACCATAGGCATCTATGATTGCCTGTTTATTTTTCTTACTAACACTAGCTTGGCTCTGATGAGCTTTTTCTAGCACTTCTAATATATTAACTGCTTTCGACATTATTTTATCCTTTCGTCTTTCTGTTAATTATCCCTTTATATCCCATTCTATTCTACTTGTCAAATCTTTTTTTATTTTTTTTTCACGGCATCTCCTGCGGGGACTCCTGAACTTACTACTATACATACCCACGACCATTACATGAAGATGGAGATGGAGAAGCCATTCAGCAGGTTCCAGACGGCGGTGCCCAGTACCACTGTGGTTGTCAGCACCTGGTGTGGGGCCAGCAGCAATGCAACAATGTAGACTAATGCGAATAGCAGCAGGTAATGGATCATGATGAATGCATCCTTATCATCTCTTCCAGCCTCTGCCAGGCATGGTTGTCAGGCTGCAGCTCCAGCTTCGCACCGTCCATCCAGTCCATGAACCAATACTCCACACGGTGGATGGAGTCGTCTCTGTTCACGTATGCGCGGAGCTCGTCCGACGGGCCTCCCCAGGAGAACTGCCAACGCCAGTATCCTTCAAGCTGGTCGTTGAAGGTATGCGGTTCTACATAGTTGAATCCCAAGTAATCATACTCAGGGTCCTTAAGATCTTCCTTCCTGTCTCTCCATTGTTCATCTATGCGCTCTGCGCAGGTCTTCTCCCAATCTTTCTTTAGTGCTTCAGTCATCGTTTCTTCCTTTCTATGCGCAGGGACGCCAGACGCCTCTCTGTTGTTAATCTGGATTAGCTGGGAGCTACCACAGCTGGGCTCGTCCCCTGATACTTATATAGTCCCATCTTATTAGATAGTCAAGGGCTAATGTAACTTTTGTTCCACAGCTGTCAGCAGGTGTCGCCTTCCCTGAACTTACTTATACACAGGTAACGGGAAGTAACGGTTGACAATGGACAATGGAGATCCTGGTGAGCTGCCCCAGCTGCAGACGGTGAGTCCAAACTTTACTATGTAATGCCAGAGGGCGACTTCGGTAATGGAGAATGGAGAATGTAATCAGCCATCTCTGTCCACGCTGCCTGGTCGGCGGGGACGGCCCATACTTTACTTGCCTTATCGGGGGACAACGCTGCAATGGAGACTGCAATGGAACTCGGAAATACACAGATCAACCTCGGAGAGAGGGTCTGATGCAGAATGAAACTTCTTCCGCCTTGTTTTGCATGGCTAAAATGCCACGATTTCTGAAAAGGACTAAGCACCATCTTCTTAACGTTTGTTGACGTTTTCAACTCCAAAAGAACATTATTCCATCTTTGCAACCATACACATCTGGGACGCCTGGTGTTGCCCAACTCTCCAATCTTGTAAAGAATATGCCTGGCATATTTTCCTTAATGGAGTGCCAGAACTTAGATTCTGTTTTCAAAGAATCAGCCAAAGAAGGAGGATCACCAGTACAACAAAAAACTTATATCCTCCTAGTAAACAGAAACCTAGCCAGAATGTAGATGTATATCTTTCTGGGTGTTGTGCATAACAATCAACATCTTTTACCTCATGACCATTTAACTTCATGGCTGTAACCTCATCAACTCTTGTAGCTTGTTAAACCACAAAAGACGAAACTCAAAATTATCTGCTCTGATCATAGCTTGTTGTAACCAACCGATACGTCTCCAAAACATTTGCTCTGTCATAGGTAATGGCGTGTACTCCGTTACAGGTGCATACACACCATCAAAAATGTGAGTGTAATCATAATTCTTAGACATGATTGCTATTATCCTTTACATTAATTATCAACTCGATATCTCTTGTAGCCCACTCACCATTGACTGTTTCATGCCACTGCTCTAGCAAAGGCAGTAAGTTTTTTAAACTTATATCTTCACCATCAAGACTAGCTAACAACTGACCTTTTTTACTTTTACCATTAGTCCACCTTGTACCAATGTTGTTCACTACGTATTTATCTATATGCATAACTTTCTCCTTTTTGCATTATATACTCCCAACTAATCTTATAGTCAAGACTTATTTTCTAATTCTTTTACTTCTTCAAACGTGGTTTCAATACTGTATTGTTCTTTGAGATCTTGTAGTTTCTTTTCTACTTCTTCTCTTGACATTGAATCGATAGTCCCAGTTAGTATCTCTTTCTTGTCAACATACAAACCTGCTATCTGACCACGCCTGGTCTCTGCAGCTACGGCAGCATTGTAATTACCAGCAGATGACGCTTGATCTCTAAGCCTAGCCAATGTAGCTAATGAACGTTCCTGACTACACTTATACCTCTCAACGTTAGCTCTGACTTCGGAATCAATAGCTTTTGCAACTAAAGGATAATGTTCAGGGTTCTGAAGACGGGATGCCAGCTCCCTAGAACTCTTCTTACTGTAACCAGCCTCTATTGCACACTGCGATGCAGACTTCAAACCTTCAGAATGAACTAACAAGAGCACAAACTTTCTCTGTTTTTGTGTCAGCTTTGGGTTGTACAGAGCTTCAGACAAAGGTTCTGGTATAAATACTTCGTTATTTTCTTCCATAATGCACCGATTCTATAGATGTTTTATTCAAAATTATATTTATAATACAAATATTTCCTAGAAATGCGAGTTTTTTTCGTAAAATATAGATTATTGGTTACCTGTAATTATTTGAGGTAACTAGAGGTAACCTAAAAAAGGTAGGTATTCTGCTGTAAGTTACCTGGTTACCTGGTTACTTCTAATTTACAAAAAAATATTATCAATAAATATTTCTTATAAAAACATCTATACAGGTAGCCGTTTATGAAAAGAACTTTGGATCTTCTCTGACTAATCTCAATGCTTTGTCTAGCGCCTCACGACCATCAATCATAATTTTCTCCCATTCTTCAGGGGTATAGGTTCTGTCATGTTTGGGGTCAAAGAATTTGAAGTGGTAATTACTACAATTACCGCACTTATAAATTTTTCTTATTGGGCTCTTTGGTAGTTCTATGTACATAGCGTTTTATCCTTTGTAACGGAAAAAGCACCACATTCTCGGGCAAATTTTTCTTAAAATAAATGGAATCCATTAGTTCCATGTTTTGTATTTTGTCGTACTGGTTGGTCCGTGATGCGAGGATCACGTCCAAGAGATCTCTCTGCTTTAGTATCTCTTCGTGTTTAGACTTCATACTATCCTTTCCTTTTATGCGCCCCCACCAGGCGATACCTGTGCAGGGGCACTCTCGGGAGTGAAACAATGAAAATATTTCACCCACAAAAATAGTACAAAAATGGAACTTACGCAACTAAAAAGGGATTATACCGTTACTTACCGTTACCAC
>VTLG01002573.1_pt1 | contig 25070 bp, 42 predicted proteins | sample 4694571 | NCBI WGS metagenome assembly VTLG01 (sample SAMN12604809, study PRJNA352737) | marine metagenome | biome: ENVO:00000447; feature: ENVO:00000209|ENVO:00000569|ENVO:01000036; material: ENVO:00002151; isolation source: viral sequences binned using virsorter ...
CTGCAGTAGATGACTATTACAATGGGATGCAAATAACAATTACCAGCGGTACCGGCAACGGGCACAAAGGCCTGATTGTCGATTATGTAGGCTCGACGAAAGTGTGTTCTATTAAACCGATAACGGCGACATTCGTGCCAGGTGCAAGTTCTGGTTATTCCATCGCTGCAAATGTTGGTTATGTTCCTGTTAGTTCAAGTTTTGGATCAGTAGCGATTCAATATAACAACGACGGAATTGAGCACAAAATTCTTGGTGCAAGAGGAAGCTATAGCCTTAATTTGGCAGTGGGTGAAATGCCTACAATTTCTTTTGACCTTACTGGCTTATATACAGAACCAACGGATACAACAGCAGATACAGCGACTTATTCGGCACAGGCGACCCCAGTGCTCTTTAAACAAGGCAATACAGTTGCTTCTAGTTTTTGTGGCTTCGATAGTGCAGCTATTCAAAGCTTCTCGGTTGATATGGCAAACGAGGTAACAGCTAGAGAATTAGTTGGTACAGAAAAATCAGTTATCCTGACGAACCGCCAGCCCACTGGAGAGGCTGTTATTGAAACTCCTACAATCTCAGCTAAAAACTTCTTTAGTCAAGCCACATCAGACACCTTAGGCCTTGTATCCCTACAACACGGAACGACTGCAGGCAACATTGTCTCTATTCTTTGCCCAACTGTGGATATTACTAACCCTAGTTACTCCGAATCTGACGGAATTTCCATGCTAAATATTCCATTCACTCCAATTCCTAGCGCTGGTAACGATGAAATGAAACTAACATTTAGCTAATAGCTTGTTCTTTTCTTAAAAGTTCCTTAGTCTACGTAGAAATAAATATTATTTTATGAGTTTTGTTTTACAACAAAAGGCAACATTTACGTGGCCTGTAACCATCGTACTTCCCATTGATGGCGGGCATAAAGAGAAATCTACTTTTGATTGTGAATTTAAAAGATTACCTCAATCAAGAATTAATGAGATTATCAAAGTTGCTCGTTTAATGGAAGTAGACGCGATAGAGGAAGAGGAAAGATTAGAAGACCAGGGCGCAGCTAAAGAAATCTTATGCGGATGGTCTGGGGTAGTAGACGACAAAGGAACCGAGGTTAAATTTAGTGAGGCAAAGTTAAACGAATTGCTTGAGATCCCAACGGTGGCTTCACAAATTGTGAAAGCATGGTTTCTAAGCTTAGAGGTTAGCAAGAGAAAAAACTAACAGGGGCCGTTGATTATCTCTTTAATCATGGGGGCGGCCACAATGCGGATATTCTCAAAGATGCAGAAGTTTTAGGGATTGAATTACCTGATGATTTATTGAAAAAAAGGAATTATGAAGTATGGGAAGAGCACGAAAATGTAGTATTAACTTTTCTTAGGGTTCAAACGCAATGGAGAACGGGACCAAATGGCTATATAGGTTTAGACTATGGAGTAGTGTTTCAAGTTTGCAAACTCTATAAAATAAAAGACATGAAAACTCTTTTTGAAGATTTGCAGATTATGGAGATGAGGGCTTTGGAATTAATCGCCAAAGAACAAAAGAAAGCAAACCAAAAAGCAGAAATGCAAAATCGGAGGTCACGTTAAATGGCTCTAAATATTGAAAGTGCGCTCCGTTTGGTTGCAAAGGTTAAAGGTGTTGCAGATGTAAAGAAATTAGAAAAGGCATTCGTAGGCATAGAGAAATCAGCACAAAAGGCTGCAAAGGGTGTTAAATCTGTTGTCAGCTCGAAGGCTTTTCAAGGAATGGCCGTGGCGGCTACTGGTCTTGCTACTGCTATCGCTCTTAGTGCAAAAGCGGCTATTGATTTTGAAGAAAAGATGGCAGGTGTAACGAAAGTAATGACAGATATGGACGCTAAAGGGATTAAAGATTTAAGAAAAGAAATATTAGACCTGGGAGCAGAACTTCCTATTGCTGTAAATGGTATTGCTGATATTTATGAAGCTGCAGGTCAAGCTGGAAAAGCTAGGGGTGAGATGCGAGCTTTTGCTATAGATGTTGGTCGGGTTTCTACTGCTTTTGATTTAACTGCAGCGGAGTCAGGAAAGGCAATGGTTAGCATGCAAAATGCGTTAGGTATTACACAAGATGAAGTAAGAGAGTTATTTGATGCAATCAACCATTTAGGAGATAACACCGGCGCAGCCGCTGCAGAGTTAACGGAATTTATGAAACGTACAGCGGCAATGGGTAATGTTGCTGGTTTTACTGCAAAAGATGTAGCGGCTATCGGTGCTTCAATGATTGAGTCAGGAACAGAAACGACAATTGCGGCAACTTCATTCAGGAGGCTTGTAAGTGCATTAACAAAAGGAGCAAGCGCAACAGATAGACAACTTTCAGCCTTAAGAAAATTAGGTTTTGCACAAGCTGACGCCAAGTTTAATGAGCAGGAATTAACTTTAGAAGTTGAAAGACAGGCAGATAGAAGGGTTGAGATTGCCAGAAATGAAACTGATCAGGTAACAAAAGAAATCAGACGTAGATATAGAGATCAAATGACTGTTCTAGGTGATCAAATCGACGATGAGACAGACGAAACAATTAAAAAGATAAGGAGACAATCTCAAAAAAGGATTAGAGTTTTAAGGGATAGGATGAGAGATGAGAAGGGAGTTAATAGAGAAGCAATTCAGGATCAAATAGATCAAATTCAAGATCAGGCAGATAGAGAAATTACGTTAGCCAATAGAGCGGCTAGGGATAAACTGAGGGCTCAAGAGGACATGATGAACGATAGGGAAGAAGTCGAGTTGAAAGCTTTACAAAAGAAATTTAAAAAAGAAGAAGCTTTAATTAATGAACAAAGAGAAAAACAATTAGCAAGTGCAAAAGAACATGCTGAAAGAATGGCGATTGCCTCCGCTCAGGGTTTAGCGGAACGGGTACAAGTTGATGCTATGGGCGAATTATTAGGAATATTTGAGAAACTTTCTGCGTTACCGAAATCGGAAATGATAACTACAATTACTGATCTTATGGGTGAAGAAGCTGTTAAAGGTATGGTTAGTATTGTTAATAATTTAGATAAGTTCAGAGAAAATTTAACTTTAGTTGCTGACGAAACCAATTTCTTAGGGTCGGTTTTAGGAGAGTTTGAGAAGAGAATGGAAACGACAGCAACACAATTGACATTGGCAAATAATGCAACTAAAAACTTAGCAATTATGTTTGGCGGTGAATTTGCTACGTCAATAGGGAAAATCACAAAAGAATTAACGCCTTTCGTGACATTTGTGGCTGATATGTTGGAGAGATTCCCAGGATTAGCTACTGCTCTTGCTGTTCTTACTAGTGGTCTCGTTGGTTTAAGTATTGCACTTCCTATTATTGGCGGTATTAAAGCTGGTTTATTAGCCATAGGTAGCAAAGCGACGTTAGGTGGTCTTATAGCTGTTGGTGGTGTATGGGCTTTAAAGTTTGGTCTTGCTGTTGGAGCAATTGCTTTAGGTGTAAATTTCCTTAAAAATTTATGGAAAGAGTTGCAATATTCTTGGAAATGGGCAACAGATCAAATGGCAAAAATTACACAAGTGAATCTTCTAGATGTTTGGAAAGGAATAGAGGCGGCTTTTGATTTTCTTACTAAAGGTATGTATACAAAAATCAAAAACTTTGTTAATTGGGGATTGAGTCAAATAAATAGGATTTGGAAGTCATTACGTGGAGCAAACAGTTCACAAGAAGGAAATGTTTCAATGCAAAGTGAATCAGTGCAAGGCTACGCTGAGGGGGGTTACGTTTCAAGGCCTACTAGGGCACTCATCGGAGAAGGTTCGCAAAGTGAGTATGTTCTGCCCTCCAATAAGATTTCAGGATTTATTAGTAATTATCAATCTGGTTTGAGAGGTCAAGCGGCTATCCCTTCAAGTGCAGGTGGAGGCATGTCTAGCCCGAACGTCAACATTAAGACTGGACCTGTTATGCAGCTTAATGATGGTCAAAGATATGTCACCGTAGAAGATTTAGAAGCGGCTTTATCTAGTTATTCTGCCTCAGTATTCGCTAATTCGAGAAGTGCAGGCGGCAGGAGATTTCAAGGTATAAACTAATGTCGAATAGATCTCAAGCTCAATATCTCAGAATTTACTCAGGGGGAACAGATAAGCAACTGTGGCAGTCTTATTATGTCAATTCAACTATTTCTTTAAGCTCTAAGAGTTGGTCATATTTCCCGTTCACATGTGATGGTTTAATGAGTTCTAGCGCGGGTAGTGGGAATAAAGTTTCTATGACTTGTCCTGCAACAAGTACTGCTATTTCTGCTTTGACAGAAGCTTTAAATAATGAATACTTAGTCGAATTAAAAGTTTATGAATTTGATTCTAGATTATCTAATAATGTCCCTCAATCTGGTCAATCATTAATCATTAATTTTTTAGGAGTCATAACGAGTATGAGTGGAAGTTTTGAAACTCTAAAAGTAAATATTGGATCAAGTATTAGCCCTGTAGGTGCCTCTGTTCCTCCCCGTCAATTCACGACGGCTTTAATTGGTAACCCTATTAAATTATGACTTTAAATATTAACGTACCTGATCCATTAAGCCTATTACCTTATCAGGCCGGTATAAGTGGTGATGGCCTAAAAGATGAAGCGGCGCAAGGTGAAACGTCATTAGATAGGAGGCAAAAGGGGCTAACGATAGGCGAGCCGATTCCAATAGTCTTTGCCCGTCGTGTCACAGTAGGTAGCTCGGAGGTGGGAGGCGTCTTTGTCGCTCCAGGCGCTAGTAGTGGTAGTTTTATTAATAATTCAATAACTAATGCATTAATAGTTAATTTCCAATTAGTCCTAACTCAGGGTGAAGTAGGAGACATTGCAACAAATGCGATATATCAACGGACTTGCCGTGTAGGAGGGTTTAAAAGATCATATGGATCAAGAGCTAGTGCCTGGACTCCTTTAGCCACGATTACAGCAGTAAGTGGAAAGACACCTTGGCGAAATATTCCCAGCTATTGCGGCACTGATGGTGTATTCGATGATCTGACTGTACTTTCCTATACAAACACTTTTGATGATGGTGACACCTCATGGGATCGTCAAATATTTGTTTTTATTGAAAATGGTTTAAAGGTTACACGTATTCTCGATAGTCAAGTAGGAAGTAGTAATAATTTTATTGATTTGGCTATCTATTTAATTAAGCAATCAAACAGACTAAATAATGATTTAATTGATACTACATCAATGACGGCAAGTGCTAACTTCCTTGAAACTAATTCTTTTTTATGTAACGGTGTTGTTGATGTCTCTGAAAATTTAGATGATTTTTTGATTAAAACAGGTAATCAATTTCTTTTACGCAAATCAGAAAAAGACGGGAAAATTTGCTTTAAACCTCGTCTTCCTGTTAATGCAAATCACACTATTAATGTTAATAAAATTACCCCTGTATTTGGCTTTAACGAAGACCATATCTTAGACGGTAGTTTTGAAATTGAATATATCCCAATCGCTGAAAGACAGGATGCATTAGCCATAGTGATTTGGCGACAACAAAATGATAACGAAATAGGCATTATGCGGACTTCAGAGATTAAACAAACTGGTGTCACTAATCCCGTTATTATTCAATATGACTTATCTAAATGGTGTTGCTCAGAAACTCACGCGCTAAAATTTGGCGCTTTTCAAATTGCCCGGAAGCGTTATATCAGCCATAGTTTGAGAATTGCCGTTAGGCCATCAACATTTAATAGTACTCTTGCATTAGGCGATATTGTCAGAGTCAAGCTAAGAAGAGAAACGAATAGTGGAACAGTGGATTATCACGATTATTTATACGAGATCGAAAGGATTGTTAAAGAGACAACTGGCGTCATTGAATTATCACTAATTCATTTTCCCGTTGACAGTAATCAAAAAAGTATTGTGGCTCAGGCTGTTGAGTCAGTAAGTCCTACTAATACTGTTGTTGCTACGGGTAGAAATGATCTTACTTGCCATGTAAACACGAGCACAACAGCTATTCTTGCGGACCCTGTTACTTGGACTAGTGGGCCTGGTATTACTGGTATTACTTTGCCAACTTATGAAGAAGATATACCATTTGAAGAAGATTTGGGAAATCCTGCTGATCCATTTGAAAGCGATATTGCCGTTGGTTTGAATGACGACAGAACAGATTCAGAGCCTTTAGCTGTCGGGGATACGCTGACCGCCACGGGTGGAGCTTGTGCAGGCGGTCGGGTTTGTTATTACAGAAGACCAAAGACTGGCCCCGCTGTTGGTGAATTTGTACCAGACAATATTAAAGAAGATATTCAATGTTTTTCTAGTGATGTTGGAAGCGGTAGCTATGAATTAACAAATGCAGATATTGACTACATTGTGGGTGCTGAATGGTCTTGTCCTGATCCTAGTACGGCTGATGGGTTTGGGACACCTCAACTAATAGGTGAGACGGCAAATGCTATAGAGCCTGATTTCTCAGACTTTGATTATGTTAGATGGACAGGAACAAAAACTAAAAATATTCCTGGTTATACTTGGAGTGATGAGACTTCTATGGCCTCTTCGACAGAGACCGAAAATTATACGTCTGGTTGGCTGACATTTACTAATTACGTTGGTTTAAATGGTTCTCAACATTGCGCGGTTGTTGGTGTTTATAACATGGATGAATCAAGCACTGATTTTTCAGGACGTTTATATTTTCAAGATGGTGCTATTACTCCTTGGCGGTCGACTGTTAAAGAATTACATACTGGGACTTCAGCCGGGGGAGGCTCTCGCCGTATTGGTGGTTTAGGTGTTGACACTACACAAGGCCCATTATGTGGGAGTGCTACCGAACCGCAGATGTCAACAGGGGCGCCAAGTTCTCAAGGTACTACATGGACAATTGAAGGGAAGTGGGAGTTCAGCAACGATACTGGAGAGACTAAGACAGTTCAGGCAACGTGGGGAGGAAGGAACCCACATACAGAAACAGATAGATGGAAGATTGACTCTTATCAAAGCGCCGTAGACTTTGGAATATCGGATGATTAAAAATGGCTGCTAATTTCCCTTCATTAATACCGAGTAGTAGGATTTTTACCCCTGGGGCTGTAGCAAGTAGCAAACTTAGACATTTGTCGCTTGAGCAAACAAGTGTTAGACATTCAAGCGTTTCGTATGGTCACACTTTGCGAATGCGTTTCATGTCAGTTAGTAGGGCGCAACAACAATCATTGGTGAGCCATTATGCCTTCCATGCTGGCTTTGAGCCCTTTGATCTTTCAACAGAAACATTATCAGGTACAAATCTTACTTTTCCTACTGGTTATAAATGGCGATATTCTGCAAGCCCTGAGATAGAAGAAATTAACTCACAAATTAATATCACTGTAGATCTAGAATTATTGCCACCTTATACGATCTAGCGATGCAAGATTTTCCAGACGAAAGAAAACCCAACTCAATTCGCTATAGTTTAGGGGGCTTAAATGTTAGTCAATCAAAAACGTTATCAAGTGGGCCTATAAGGTTTAGGCGTTCTAATTCATTAACAAACCATGAAATCTTACTATCCTATGTTGATTTAACTCAAACAGAAGTAGGCCTTTTTAGACAACACTATTTAGACGCAGCAGGAACACATAGCACATTTAAGATTCCTCTGAGTGTTTTTGGTAGTGCAAATATTACTCAAAGTACTAGTTTATATCGCTACGTCGACACACCAGCGGAAACGCAAAGAGGTGTTTTCCATGACATTGATATTTCTGTTTTACTCCTTTCAGGTATCGATCTAACATACATATTAAGTAGCGGTGGCGCTGCTAATCAAACGGCTGAAACGGTTGAAGATTCATTTTTCTTAAATGGGACATCTCCTTTTTATTTAGTTTGTAAGGACGCTGCAGGATATTCAAGTTCTGACTTAGAATATTTATTAAAAGGTGGAACCGCCAGAGGAGTATGAGCACAACAGTAAAGGTTGTAATTCAACAACGAATTGACACCTCTAGCAATTGGACCACTCAAAATCCCACCTTATCGGTTGGTGAGGTAGGTTGGGAGAGTGACACGGGCAAATTCAAGCTGGGGACGGGCTCAACGGCGTGGGCTTCGCTGGCGTATGCCCCCGGATCTGGAGGATATACAGCAGGGACAGGGGTTTCAATTAGTGGCTCAAATGTTATAAGTGCTAGCGCGGTTGCTCTTACGACTGTTCAAACAGCAGCTAATCAAACAGCTCATTTAGCTTTAACAACGCAAGAGGGCGATATAGTAGTCAGGTCAGACGAAAATAAATCTTACGTTCGCAATAGTGGAACGGCTGGCAGTATGGCAGATTTCACCCTGCTTGCTACGCCTACAGATGCGGTCCTTTCTGTTAATGGAAATACTGGGGCAATAACAGCAGCTCACATCGCTAGCGCAGTAGAATCAGCGGCGGATAGTAACACTTTTACGGACGCAGATCATACAAAATTAAACGCAATAGAAGCTTCAGCTACTGCCGACCAAACGGGTGCTGAGATTAAAACCGCTTATGAGGCCGAAAGTGATACTAATGCTTTTACTGATGCTGAGAAAACTAAGTTATCTGGGGTTGCTGCCTCTGCTAATAATTACACTCATCCTAATCATTCTGGTGAAGTAACATCTACAGCAGATGGTGCTACCGTTATCGCTGACGATATTGTTGACGAAGCTAATTTAAAAGTAGATAATTCTCCGACTAATGATTATGTTTTAACAGCAAAAAGCAGTGCATCGGGTGGCCTGACGTGGGCTGCTGCCGGTGGTGGTGGTTTATGGGAGTCTATTGACTCATCGGCTGTTAGTACAGACTCTAATACTACAGATCTAACTTGGGCTCATGATTCAAGCATAACAACTAGTTATGATTCTATTAAATTACAAGTAATAAAATGTGGTGCAAGAGTAATAACAACTGACGCAAAAGCAATAAGTAATTTATATATTAGATTTAGAGGTAGATGGGATGGTTCTACATCAGATACTTGGTTAGATACAGCTTCTTATAGATATTCTGGGACAAGTCATAGGACGCCTCCTTATGCAGCATACGAAGATTTTTCTTCATCTAATCCCGCTTCAACTTCTATTCTATTTGGTAAAAATAGTGGATATTCATTTAGTGGAGAATTAATAGTATTAGATCCTTTTAACAATACCTCTAGCGATGGACCTGTATCTTATCAGTGGTGGACTACATCAGATTGGGACACAGAAGTTGAGCCTACAGCTGACTCTCAAAATAATTCATGGCGTGATATATGCGCTGGAAATATAGGTATGAATATGAGCTCTTCTAGTCCACATACTTGGGACTTTAAATTAACAGGGATAAGACTTTATTGGGCTCCAGGGACTCATGGCTTTAATACTGGTAAAGTAAATCTATACGGATTAAAGGAGAGTTAATCATGGCAACTAAATTTATCATCAACTGTGATACAGGCTCCAAAACTGTAGAAACCATGTCCAGTGAAGAAGCAAGTAAATTAGAAAGACCGACATCTGAAAAAGCACATGATATTAGGCAGTCAAGAACAAGCAAATTATTAGCAACAGACTGGACGCAAGCTGCAGATGTTCCAGCAGATACTAAATCTAAATGGACTACTTACCGTCAAGATTTAAGAGATGTACCTGCTCAATCAGGTTTTCCAAATTCAGTTACATGGCCGACAGAACCGACATAGTTTAACAAAACATAGCTATTATCTTAAGTTGCTATTACTAAGCGGGCCTATTAAGGTATGACTGCAAGGCTTACTTTTTTTAATGGTAAGAAAAATCTTAGACGGCATTAGCGTCGCTTCTTTTGCTATGTCTTTAACCCTAGTTTTAGGTGGTGGATATATATATTTTCGGCGGGCTGAGTTCGTTAATCAGATAATGGCAAGTTTGCAAGATCAAATGATAGATGTGATTCAACATCAAATTAAACAACAAGTAAAACTACCAAGTGCAACGGGTCCAGTATTGCCATTTAAGTAATGAAAGAAAATTTCTTACCTGGCTTGTTAGGTCTTGGCTTAATAGGGTCTAATTTCTTTTCGTTATCCTTGTTATCAAGGGCCAGTAATGGTATCCCCGATTTAGCACGATTAGCGACGACAGAAAACAGCGCTAGTCAATTGCGTTATAAAAAGAATGGAGAAGATTTAGATTTAACAATCACGCATAATATGCATCAACCAAAGACAACCTTGTTTTCAGAAGAGAAGACTAAATGGCATGGCAAGACTGATTATGTAAGGAAGGAATATATTGCACACCATCCAGTAGATAATGCACGTTTAACGGCTGAATACCTGGCTTGTATTAAGAATAAAGGCAGCGCAGAATCACAAGGTGAGATAGTGGGCGGCGCGTTAATTTCGTCTACCCCTGCATCTGGTTTCCTTTCTGGTTTGCCTGTAGTGGGTTGGTTGGCTAATTCACTTGCACAAAAGAAAGCTTCACAGATTGGGAAAGACATAGCTTCCGATTTTGTAGATTGTTAGGTGGAAATTAAACAGATAGGGATTGATGAACCGCGTATCCCTGACATAGCTGTTTTACCAATTAGAAATAATATTCCTTCAGTTGAACGATTAACTTTTAATTTCCCAAAACCAATCATTGATCTTCCTTGTGTAGAAGCTAGAGAAGATTTTTCAACAAAAGAAGTTTTTAATTTTGATAAAGGAAGTTATTCAACTTTTTGTGATTTTAAGTTTGGTTCTTTTAACCCTCCTATCTTGACCCCTTCAGTTGTTAATAAATTATCTGATGAACAAAAAGAGAAACTAAATGAAGATTTAAAAAAGCAATTTGAAGAACAAGCAATAGAGAATATTAAATCTATGAGTGATGAATTGTCAGAAATGACAGAAAAGGAAACTAAATCTAAAACAGAAGAAAAAGAAAAAAAAGAAACGACAGTTCCAAAAAATATGAAACTTAACTCTATTAATAAAAGAGAATTAGAATTAGCTTTAAATACTCCTTTTGATTGTCCTCCTATTGATGCTTTGCCTATTGGAGCATTAGGGCCACAACAGACCAAAAGAGTTAAGGCATATGTAAGAGATATAGAAGGCGAATGTCAAACAGTTTGGCAAAATATAAGTATCGCAGAATTAGCTCAAAATTTTACTCCCCCAGGTTCTCAGGTTCTGTCCGTAGCTGCCACAACTTTTGTATCTGCAACTGTGGTTTTAGCTGCTAAGCCTGCAAGTTCAATCCTTCTTAAAATAGTAAAACCAGCTACTAAAAAAATCGCAAAAAAAATATTTAAACTAATAGGAAAGAAAGAAAAAATACAAAGTTATAATGAAAGAAAGCTAGCTCAAAGAGATAAGAATAGAGCAATTATGGCTTTACGTCGTTCTTTAAAGGGGTAATAGAATGTTGGTGTTGAGGGAGGGTATTAGGCGGCAATCCCAGAGAAACATCTGAACATATTGCAGAAAACTTGCCTGTAATAATTACACCTTCTGAAAGTAAACTTTTACAATGTTTTATTCTGCCTAGTTCATAACTAATTCTTTGATCTGCAATTCTATTTTCCCAAAATTGCACTTGTTTTGCTGCCAGTTTTCTACACAATTTTTGAGCTCGTCTATCTAGTGGAATATTCCAAGAAAGACTTATTCCTGGTGTAATTGCGAATGAATCTTTCTGTCCTGTTGCTGCATATCTTTCACCGATTAATTGAGATGGATTGTCTGGGTCTCCGTCTTCATTTGCATCTATATTAGAAAATAAATACTGAGGACTTGTCTCTCTGTATGGTCTTGTGAAACTCATATTTGTTGAGAGATAGGGTTGGACTGCAAGCGTTGACCCCTGACAAACGATACCGTTGCCATATTGATTTTGAAACTGACGGGTAGGCATATTCATCACCCCAATATTTGAAATACTTCCAGATACATTAGAGGTGGGAGCTGATGTTGAACTATAGTTATCTGCTGAAACTGGGGTGCATATTAAAGCAAATAGTAGAGGTGTAAATTTATAGTTCACTGACTAAACGTAGATATGCTCGTACTGATACTTGTGGTGGTAGTTGTTCGGTCTAGTTCTAAGACAGAGGTCAATCCCGGCTGACTAATCGTTTCCATATATTGCATATTTGCCCCTGGGATTGTTTGTTTGAATAATGGTTTATTTGCTAGATCTATTCCAGTCCATGTACTTGTTACGTTATTAATAGTATTTTCACTGATTGTTTTATATGTAGGGCTAATGACTTGATCTACTGAAACTGGTTCAATATTTAAACCTGACACACTCCAAGTGCTACCTGTTGAATAAGAATATACTTTTTGAATTTCCCTTACTGTCTGGGTGCTTTCTGTGGTCACATTAGATTGACCTTGTACGAAATTACTTATTACTGGTACTGCCTTTACAGGGTTAGAGAGTAAAAGTAAAAGCAGTATTTTTTTCACTACCAATCGCCCACGGTTAGCTCAGTTGAAATAGAAGCAATAGCACTAGTTCCCGCCCCTCCAGCAGTCACGGCGGCGGTTGTTCCTGTCACTGTTCCAGCAAGTGACCCTTTTACGCCTCCAGATTGTGAGATGACATTGGTAAAGGCTGGAAGATCTACAAGTAAACCATCGCTAGAGACATCTACACCAGCATTAACCGCATTAACACTATCTCCAAGGGTAAAACTAATTGCTACGGAAGTAGGCTGGCCTGCTGTGGTTTGAGCAATAGTTGGAGCTGATAGCGTTGCACTAGTGGCATTATTTCCAAGTGTCAGCCCTCCTAATGATGATGCTGTGACACCATTTGTAGTAAGGCTATAAGAACTAGCGCCACGGGTAGAATTTGTTAGAGCGTTGTCAACTGTTAATTGAACGCTGTTAACTGTTTTCATCCTTAAGCCATTAGCACTGGCAGGGGTGGCAGCGGCTAGGAGTAAAGCAAAGGGGATTAGTAGTTTTTTCATGGTTAGTCAGGCAGCAAGTACAGCGTTTCACTGATTTTCTTTGCTGTTACATTAGCTATTTTATCTACTGGCCCCTGTTCATACGTAACAACAAGTACGCCCCATGCGTCCTCCTTACCCATGATTGGGCAAGCAACATTAATAAAAGATCTATCAAGTATTGTGCAAGTCCCTAAAACAAAATGGCCTATTACTTGCTCGTCTCCCGGCATCCAATAACCAGTAGGTACAGGATCAATCGAAGTTCTAGGGAAATTAGATATAGGAACAATGTTTCTAGCGTCGGGCCAGTCATATAGCCAGACAGATGTTATATCTCTGTTCTTTGTCGGGATGCTATTTAATAGGGCTTCTACTTCTAGTTTCTTGTTTGGTTCTTCTTCAAATAAAACGCTAATTTCCTTGTCTCCTCCATCATCAACAATCTTTGAATCTGTATAAGCTTTAAAGCCAATTAAACCTATAGCCGAGATAGCAGAAAGCCCGACTATCTTCATTAAAAACTTACTCCAGTTTTGCTCAGGAGAAATAATATTTTTAACGGTTTCTATTGCTGCCTTCATAAGTAAGCCTTGCTAATGTTCGTTGCAAATCCTACGAGCGTTACCCCGGCTGCCAAGACTGCCCCGGCCCCAATAACCCATTTTTCTACTTCCTTTAATCTCTGTCTTAAATCTTCTTGTTTTTCCTCAAGCCTTTTAACTTGAAGTTGCAAAACAACTAATTTAGTTTCTTGCCTTGCGTCTATAGAAAGATCTTCTCCCATTAGGTCAACCTCCCACTTTCAGGATCAATAGGTTTATTTGTTATTGGGTCGATTTTAGGTTCAACTGGTACAAGCTTGATTGGTGTTTCAACTCGAATCATTGTGTAAGGAACACCGCCTCCCGAACCAGCTTGAGCTTTCTTTTTCTCTTCATCAGCTTTATAAGTTCCATCTCCTCTTTTCTTTGCAGTCTCTAAACCAAAACTGGCTAATGCGCCAGTAAACACGCTAGCTATGAAGGTTGGATCTATACGTTCTTGTTTACCTAAACCGGGCAATTCTACATAGTTTAAAGTTAATATGAAACCTGACCAAACAACGACACCTAAACGAACAAAAGTAGAAAGTACCTGTAATTGTTCTTCTTTATCATCAAAACCCTCCTTTAGTTTTTGTAGGGGATTTTTCTTTTTTTCATCTGGTTTCTTTGTTGCTTGTTCAGTCATAAGCTTTTGCTTTACTGTTCTATCGTAATAAACTATAGATTATTGTCTAGGCTTAGTATGTGGCATGACTTAACCGTGGCAGAGAACGCCGCAAGAAATGAGAGGATGAATTATTTATATGATTTAGACAATCGCTCAGATCCTTTACACCCTCATGCCAATACGTTTACAGGATTGCAGCTAGAAGTAGAAACCTACGAAAGGTTTAAAAAAGAAAAAGCAATCTATGAAAAGTGGGATAAGAGGTTTAATAAATGACCGAAATCTACGCGGCTTTAATTGGTGCAATGGTTAGCGCTCTACTCATGGTCTTAGCTAATAGATCCTCCAAACGCCAATCAGATATTCGGGAAATCTTTCATAGGTTAAACGCTATAGAAAAGGAACAAGCAAGGGCAGATACTAATAGAAATAGGAATTGGCGTAATAGGTAGACAAGAAAAAACCCCCTAACGTGTGTGACCGTTAAAGGGCATATCTTCCCGTGTTCAATTGTTCAATAAATAAACTAGGCAAAAATTATAGGGCAAATTTATTCTACTTAATATGTCCCATTTCTTCATTGATATATCTACTCAATATGACTGCTTTAGAGTAATGAGCTGAATAACCTGTTAAGTCTCTTAATTGCCTTGACGACATATACATGGCATTACGTCGCCATGCCTCAATTTTATTTGTAGGACTGCGATAAACAAAACCTGAACCTAACCAATCCAAAAAGCGACGCATAAGACTTACTACGCTTGCATATTAAGCCTAGCGGGTTAATTTAGGTTGGGTCAGCGTTTGGAGTGTTCATCCCCATCACCAGTGAGCAAAGCAGCGGTTGAGCTGGCCCACAATACTACGGCGCAGGCACAAGCATATGTTGAGCGTGCTCACTAGTGCGGCCATCTTCTTGCCACTTCACTGTTACGTAATAACTGGGAGTACCTTTTTTGTTGGTCTTTGTCCTCATTGAAATGACGGTTCCAATTTTTGAGTCAATTTTTAAATAGACCCCGGTATTTCTTTTCTTGTTGACCTGATCGTTGATTTTATAGCGCGGGGTTGCTCCCATAGTTTTGTAGATAGAAAGGTAACAATTAAATGTCGGGGGATGGATCACGCCAATTACGTGCCTTGTCTTCGCCTTAATTATCAAAGGCTTATAACTCACCCTTACGGGATACGGTGAAACACCGCGTCTAGAACAGGCTCCCCGACGTTGATTAATTAGATCCTTGGAATTGGATAGACCAATCTTTAAGGGTTGACCATTCAAGCGATTGACCGCCCTCAAGATCTATAGAAATTGAATGATTAACAACATCAACAGAAACGCCCTTGATGTAAAATTCTGCGCCGTTTGGGTTAGTTAATAAAGCACCTTTTAAAATGTTGATGTCAAAAGAATTATTAGAAGAAATTTTCATTACTGAGCCTCCTGTGAAATAGTTAGAGCTCTTTGTTTACACCTTTCGATTGTTTCAGCGTCAAGAGTTGCAGCAATAGAGTCAGCCATATCTGCGCATTCTTTAGCCTTCACATCATCAGAAGCAGTTAGGGAAAGAGTAAGAGCAAGTGTTAATGCTTCTTCCGGGTTTTGAGTAGATGGAAAATTCATAATAAAAAACCCCCATGAAGGGGGCGCGGTGGTTAAAAAATAAAGGCGGCGGTAATTGCAGTAGCGCAAAGATAAAAAAGCGTCATTGTTGCTTTTTCTTGTGCCTCTAATCTTTTGTCTAATCCTGTTGCAGTCCTGAGTAATTCAGGCTTGAGCATCTTTGAAAGAACTTTTGTAGAAGAAGTCATTTAATAGGCCGTGTCTCCACGGGTCGAATTGACTCTTTTATCATAACCACAGGGGTTGACCCTTTACTACGTCTCGTTAGCAATTAGTAACACTTTCAACAAATACACATTAAAAATGCCCCTGATCGTGATCGCAGCTCTGATCTGAGGCGGTAGTGAAGGCTGACGCTTATCTTGTCCAGCGCGGAGGAGTCACGCCCGATATGTGACTTAAGGCCTAATAAATATATCAGGGGTAGACCCTATACGCAACCGTATTAAGGCTGACTACTTAACGTAATAGATGCCCCCGGACTTTCCCCTGTTTCGCAATACCTTTTACTTGCTACCCATTTAATAATCTGACTATCATCTCGTACTAATCCTGATTGTTGTATCGAATCCCCGATTGATCTAATTAATTTATCCGTATCACTTTTAGTCGTTTTATATCTAGGGGCAGCAGGCCTCAACGTCCCTTTAGTTCCATAATGAGATTTAGGACGCATGAAGCGAAACTCACAAGAGACACTAAACGCACAATCAATATCCCAATCCTTTGGTTTAGCTGCTATTAAATAAGTCATTACATCCTGTCGCCAAGATTTCAATTCTTTATCGTTGCTATAAATCACCCCAAAGGCAGTACGTTTTAAACTGCCCTGCGCTACAGGTACACCAACAACATCAACACTAATTATTTTCATTTGTAATATCTGGATGACTTTGGCGTTTTAGTAATTCAAGCTTTAGCGCTAATTCTGGATGTCGTCTTAATTTATATTCTTCGCAAATACTTTCTATCTCTTGGTAATCATCAAACCCTAAAGCGTCTATTGCTTTCGTACAAAATGAACCAAACTCAGAACTAAGGCGTTTAAATTCCTTGCTAGTGGAAACAAATTCTTCGATGTTGCTTTTATTCTCTTTGATCATTTCATTCCGCTGATAGATAGCGTTTTGATGTTCTGTGAAAAAACCAATAATGATTTGTTCTCTAAGGGTGAAACCCATTTTCTTTTTTCCTCCAATGTTGAATAAGTGTTTTTAGTTCAATAATTCGCTTTTCAGCGGCTTCTATCTTTTCTTTATTTGTCAACGCTGATCCTCCAAAAAGGCCGCGTTTCTAATTTCTTTGTATATTTCCCATCTAATATTTCTAATTCTTTTTTCTTTTCTATATCAGCCTTGTAATTATCCTCAAGGTTCCTTAGCTGTTCACTAAATAAATATTTTTGTTTTGTTTGGAGTCGGTTTGCTGTTATACCTTTCCATTTGAAAATCCCTTTAATCTTTCCATCTTTTAAATGCTGTTCCAATTCGTCTTTTAACGTACACTCCAAAGTTTGAAGTGTATTAATTCGTTGTTTGGTTCTGTTCAATTCTTCCAAGATGCGTTCAGGAGAATTTAGAAGCTCGCTATCTAAGTGGATCATCGTAAGGAATTTCGGGGTATTTGGTTAAGTTGTTTTGCTCGTTGTTTTGCTCGTTTTCAAGGTGGTAATTGTATTCCGCCACGTAACGAGCATTTTCTAAAATTTGATCATCATCAAAAGCGGCTAGCCATTCTTGAGTTTTTTTTTCCTCGTCGTAATTGTTCCATTCGTCGATTTGTTCCACAGATTCTGACCTAATAAAACGCATCGGTTCCTTGATCATAGGCCTGCATAGAAATAGGTTCTTCAGAGAAATACAAAATTTCTTTGTCAGGGTAAACAGCAACACTGTCGGCCAAATCGTTAATACCAAGAAGGACAGGCGTAGATAGTAAAAGCATCCATAACGCCTTTTTAAACTCGAACATGAAGGTTTGTTTTTCATTAATTGGATTGTGTATTAGGGTTGACCCTTTGTCAATGTTTCTACTTATGCTTAGCAGGCATCATCAAATAAAGACACTTGTTTGGGTTCTGCTAAGTCTGGCAGTTCCCATAAATGTTCTGCTTTGCCATACATACCCTTGATCTGACGATCAGTTTTAACAATACGGCCTGCTTTACATAAATCAGTCATTGCACGCCTAATCGACGTAATAGGGCAATTCATACCCGATTGACTTAGTACCATTGATGGAGATAAAGGCTGATTGCATTTAACAAATAGAGAATAAATTAAATCCTCTTGCCTTTTTACTTTCTTATTTGATTCCTTTAAAGCGCAACCTACTTGATCAATTGTTTGATAAAAAGCCATTTTAAAAAGCGTGTAATTTTCTTTGGTTTTCAATAAAGACGCGACGAGCTAACTGGTAATCACCTCGGCAACGTTCAACATCTGGATACGTTTTATAAATCACTTGCCTTTGAGTTGAATATATGATCATCGCCTTATCTATCGAAATCTCAGGATGATTGATATATAAAAGGTCGATATAACCGCCTAACTGTTTCGTATGTGATCCAGAAGGCTTAGACCATTTTTGTTTTTTCTCGTCAAACTTTTCTTCAAATGTTTTTAAATCAATGAGAATAACTTCTTCTGTTTCGTTGTTATAAAACAGGCCGTCGAGTTTCCCTGCTATCCAAAACTTACGATCAACTAACTCATGCTCTAATGCGATAGGGGTTAGCTGTCTCCATAGTTCGTCTTCGCATAAAATCCCGACCCATTCACCCCATTCGCCAGCGTTGCCCGGATGTCCTGTTTCAAGAAAGCGATTCCAACATAAATGAATTTGCTCGCCTCTTTCCATCGCTGCTGTTTTTCCCTCCCATGTAGAAAAGGAATTACCACGGCAAATTGTCGATACTGATAGCGGAACTATCCTTTGATGCTTCTTGCAAAAATACTTGTGGTCGCTCTCTCTGAAGGTCAGATGAGGATCGGGAGTTAATCGAAAGGTCTTGTTCTGGAGTGACGTTAATTTCTTGTACATTTTCATTAGGTGTTGTTGTAGTAATTTCAATTTCTTGTATAGGTTCATCAGGATGTTCTCTTAATAAATTTCTGTGAGGTTTCATGAAAAAAGCGGTTCCGTGATCACTAACAGGAACATTCCTTAAAGCTTCTTTTCTCCAATACCTAGAATCAGGACTTTCTTGATCTAAATCCTCAAGAGTCCAATACCCCTTAGCTATGCCATCACGTAGGGTTTTAATGGTTGATGAAATATCAAAGGCTTGTTCCATTTAAAAGCGATTGCATAACGGGGTTAGTTGTGGGCCCTTTGTCGCCATAAACATCAGAAGCTTTAAAAACTTTGTACGCGGGGTGTTGCGTTTCAGGTTCCTTATTCTGCTTATGCGCAGCAACTGGCATCCCAAGTTTTTCATATTTATTTATTGTTATTGATTGGAACCCTTCAGCCGTTGCAAGTTCTAATTGATCTAAAACAACTTGTTCACCGTATTTTTCTTTTATCGCGTTGAGTTGAGCGAATAGAAAGTTAGCAGCGTTTTCAGTTTTATTCTTTTTCTTAACTTCCCAAAACTCAAAAATTCTTTGCTTGCACCAATCAAGATCAGGAGGAACATCTATTTCATACCTTTTTTTCTTAGGTTTTTTATTAGATAGTTCTTTCCTTAAGTCTTCTTCATAAGGTCTTGCTAAGTCGCAACCCCTTAAACCATGAACGTCTTGTTTAGTTTCAAGCTCTTGTTCTAAAAGGTTTTTATTATCTTGAAGTAAATGTAATCCAACCCCTGCTGAATTTGCAACTTTGCTATTTAGATAAAAATCAATAATTTGGCTCAAAAAGGCCGTGGTACTTAGGTAGTGAGGCTTTCGCTGTAAAGCTTCCTCTAAAACCCTATCGTCAATCCGTACTGATTCTGTAGGCATACACTAGGCATGGTGTTACGTGTGCGTAGTAAAGATGCCACATCCTGCATCTAGCGTCAATAGGCTTCATAAGTAAAATTGAAACAATATTTAACCGTATGCTATGATGCGCGCAAGACCCAAAGCAGTAGGCCGAAATGACCTATTCCACAGAGGCCGAAAGACAAAAAAGAATTAACGAGATAAAAAAAGAATTGATCCCTTGTCAATCAGATATTTTCAGTGTTTGTTCGGAATTGGTTTATGAGAACGAAAGACTACGCAGGGAAAACAAAGAATTGAAGGGCATCTATTAATTTATATAAAGCATCACCAAGGGTTGACCCTATACGCTACATAAGTTAAAAATAGCTTATCTATATTTTTTTCCTCTTCAAATGCCCAAGGAATCAGTATGTGATAAGGCTATCTATAATCAAGCATGTAGTCTTCAAGAATCGACGGCAAGTTTTATAGAAGATGCTATTAGTAATATGAATATTCTTTCAAGTGTTATTAACTTGGACAATTTAGATGATGAAGAGAAAGCAGCATTTGCTGAATGGCATAAAGGGATGAAACAAGCGGCAACATTTATCAGGAGGCCTTTTTAATGTCATTTACAGGCAAACAAATAACTGCTTTAAATCAACCTATTGATAAAAGAAACGTTTCTGAGCGTTGGGCTGATAAAAGAAAGACCTTAAAACTTGCTTACATTGAAAGTTGGCACGTTATCAGGGAAGCTAACAGAATCTTTGATTACGATTGGTCGTCAGAAACTTTAAAGATGGACCTGGTACACGCTGATAACTTCTGTGTTACCTACATCGCAAAAGTCAGGGTAATCGTTAACGGGATTGTTAAAGAGGGCTATGGCGCAGGGCATGGAAGAGGGGAAAGAGTACCAGCAGGCGACAAACATGAATCAGCCGTAAAAGAGGCAGAGTCAGACGCACGTAAACGCGCCTTAATGCAGTTTGGTGATCAGTTCGGTTTATCTCTTTACGACAAAGAAAAGAATTGGCAAAAAACAACACCCCCTGTTAATAACGATTTAGATACAAGTATTAAGCCTAAGCAGAAACAGGAACAGCCGTTAAGATCTAATGAAATACCTGAGTCACTCCCTAAAGCTGAAAGGATGGCGCTATTAAACGAAATAGGAAAATTAGCAACGTCAAAGGATGAACGAGAATTAAAGATATTTAATGACTTAGAAAATTATTGTCTTAGAAATTTCCCGTTTCCCGTTGGTGAAAAATTCAGCGATCACATACAAGAGAAACGTCATGCGGTGATCATTAACGATTTCTTGAGGGCTTATAGAACATGACAGAACAAGAACGCCAACAATTAAGAAAGAATCCTTACGCGGGATTAAATGAACGCCCCCCAGAAGTCAATACAAACGATTGGAAAAACAGACACCGCATAAGTGCAAAATTAACCGCCGTTAATTATCAAGACTTTTACAAATATTGCACTAGAAACGGTTGGTCTTTTTCATCTGGGGCTAATGCCCTAATAGCCACTCACCCCGAAATCAACAAGGAGTTTAAAAACAATGCCTAGAGAAAACCAAATCAAGCTTTCCGGCCTTTGGCTGAATGAGTCGAAAAAAGGTATTAAATACTTTTCCGGAAGTAACGACGGTAAAAAATACACGATCTTTAAAAACACTTACAAGGAGAAAGACAGCCAACCCGATTACAATCTTTATGTAGAGCCTTTAAATCCATACGAAGAACAGCCACAACAACAAAATGGCGTTAAGTGGGATGCTTCGCCAAGAGTTCCAGACACAGACGAAATACCGTTTTAACAGGCTTTTTTAATTATTTTTTTTGCAGTAAAATTCTTATAAACCCAGTCTTGGTTATATCCAACTTTAAAATAACCTTTACGAGCGATATTTATAAAATCATCCATATCGTTTCGCTTTTTACTATAAATATTTCTAATTAATTCTCTTTGTTTTTCCTTATGTAAATACCTACAACTATTATCTAAAAGTTCTATACCTTGATCTGTAAGGACAATATATTTATATCCTAAATGTTCCTCACCTATATATTCTTTTTTATGTTCCAATAGACTTTTTATTCTTTTGTGGAACGGGTTAAAACCTGCTTCATATTGATCTTCTTCTAAATAAAATAGTTCAAATTCATTAGTTTTTTTATTTATTAAATATGTATATAGATTTTGATAATTTCCAAAATTGTGTCTACCTCCAAATACAAGGTCTAAATCTTTTAAATTCGGCGGAGAAAAATAATTCTTCTTTAAAACATCTTTATTCCAGTCATAAGCATTTTGTATTTGATCTTTATATTTAATCAAACAATCAATATAATGTTGACAAGTGCGATAACGAGTAGAAAGTCCTTTTTTATATTTATCAATATCTATAAGATCAGAGTTTAATTCTATACTAGGAAGTTCTCTAATATCCATGCCTGGTTTCATAAGATCAGGAAACCAATAATCTTTAAATCCCTGCTTTTTATATTCTTCTGGTATAGGAGGTAGTAATTGAGTATATTTATAATTTGGTTGAGTTCCTTGGTCTATTGCTCCTAAAAACACTCCTGATGTCGGTTGATTTTGTCCTTTATAAAAAGATACGTTATCACCAACGGTAAAACCATCTATTACAGTTGAAGTTTTAATTAAGCCTATATGTTTCTTATTTAATAATTCAATGGATTTCAAGCAACTATTTAAAAATTTTCTTTGACTATATATAGAGTTTTTAAAATTTTGTTTAATAAATTCATTAGAACTTTCTCGTTTTAAAGTTTCTTCTTTTTTTAATTCTTGTAATTCTCCTTCGATTTCGATTAATTCTTTTTTTGACAGTTCAAAACCACATTCAGGGCATGATTTGCCAAATTTAAAAACATGATTGCATTGTTGACATGTTCTAACTAAAGGATTTTTTCTTTTTGGCCCATAGGGTATTTCCTCTTCTAATTTCCATTCTCTCCTTTCATCAACGAAACCATGCGTAATAGTATTATTTACATGATCTAAAATTATAGCTGTTTTATTCTCTTGCGGTCTTAAAATTCTTCCTACTTGTTGCCTGTATAGAGATTCACTATTAGTAGGACGTAAAAGAATTGCGCCTTCAACACAAGGTAAATCTGTACCCTCGCTAATTACATCAATTGAAACAACAACATGAATTATATTGTTTTTAAGATCATCTAATATTTTATCTCTTTCATTTTGCGGAGTATCGCCAGTTAGTAATGCTGCTTTTATTCCTTCAGAAAGAAATCTCTCAAGAATTGTCTGAGCGTGAGGAATGTCTACACAAAAAACAACAGTTGGTTTATTTAATAAATACTTTTTGTAATGACTAACAGCATTACCTGTAATAACTTTGTCTTTTACTAGATTTGCAATATCTTTTTTTAAGTAATCATTTCTTTTAAGTTTAAGATTAGAAAAATCTAGTTTGTGTGGAGAGGCATAAACTTTGTGTTTGCATAGATAACCTTTGCTAACTAAATCAATAACGTCAGGGCCATTTATTAAAACATCAAAATAACCTTTTAAAGATTTGCCATCTAACCTAGTAGGCGTGGCGGTTACTCCGATTCGTATTGATTTCTTGTAGTGATTAACGACATCGCCCCAAGTTTTTGCGGCTACATGATGCGCCTCGTCAAAAATAATATAATCGGGTATAAATTTTAAATTATGCATACGCCTAGAAAGCGTATAAACAGATGCAACTTGCAATGAATTATTTACTGAAGGATAAGAGGGGGCTATTACTCCATATTTAGTATTCATTTCATCTAATTTTTGACAGGCTTGTTTAATTAGTTCCCTCCTATGCACCAATATCAATACTTTTTTGTTTTGTTTGATTAGATATTTACTTAACTCTGTAAATACAACAGTTTTACCTGCTCCCGTAGGCAACACAAGTAAAGGCGCTTTTTTGCCGCTGGATAATGCATCCTTAATTTCTTTTAATGCTTTTTGTTGATAGTCTCTTAATTCCATATTTGCTATATCTGCTTTTGCATAGTAAACTATTGCTAACTATCGGTCAATAGCAATGGCTATTAAATGGGTAACACAAGTAGAAGCATGCGAAGCGTTAGGAATGGGGAAATCTACAATTCAAAAACTACGCAATAAAGACAAGATCTTAGTAATTGGAAAGCATTACAGAAGAAAAACACCAACATCTAAAGTGCTTTTATATAACCTAGAAGCCTGTGATAAAACCCTTTCTAAACTCTGTTCAACCCCTTTAGAAGCCTAATTGCTACACTTACTATTACAAGATAGTAAGACAATGAAATATTTTAGCCCGGAAGAATGGCGACGAATATGGATCTCATTTCAAAACACCCCAGAACAACAGATAGGAATTGAGATATTAAGACAACATCTTTTAGAAGATACACGCATAGATTCAAACTTACTAACATCTGAATCAACTTGGTATATGCATTTCAAGCGCTCTCCTAACCCTTACTTAAGATGATTGAGTTTGATGTGGACCCAGAAGCTCTCGCGCTTCCTAAACGTTTAACTATTGCTATTCAGTCTGACATTAACTGGATAACAGCTCAAGCTCTTAATTACACAATGGCCGGCTCTAAGTTTGATAGTGGTACTGGTACTAGAGAAAGAAACGTAAAAGTTAATCTAGAAAAAAATAGTAAGTCTTTTTTCGCTAATCCTAAAAAGCAAATAAGGGAAGCATGGAGGCAGAGTGAACTTGCAAACTCTCGTAAACTTGCCGCTGGTCTTAATTTTAAAAACCAACCATTTAATAGATATAGATATTTTGCTCCCAACATCCAAGGCGGCAAACGTAAGCAAAAGAGTTTTGAGAAATTATTAATAAATCATCCTCTTGCATCCAAAGGAATTGGACCCAGTGCACAGCTCGTTCCTCATGCAAAGAACTTTACTTCACCTCTACGGATAGATAAGTATGGCAACGTCTCAAGATCTTCTATTAATTACATATATGATCATGTCTCTAAGTCTGGGAGGATCAACCAAAGGGAAAGCTTAAACACTAAAAGAAGAGCCAGGAAGGGGGTTGAATCAGAGCCGACATTCCTTGTAGGCACCCCAAAGTACGGAGGCAGGCCCGCCGGTATATGGTGGCGAAGAGCTGAAAATAAACAATTAAAATTAATCTTTAAAGCAGTAGAGCAAACAGATTACAAACCTATTTATCTAGCCGAGCGTACTATGCATACAACATTCAAAAGACTATGGAAGAAAAATTTTGAAACTTCTTATAAGAAAGAATTTCCCCACTTCTTTTAATCGCAAGACACTAGATATGGATGCTTATTGAGAATGAATGGGTCCTTTCCGGGCCCCCTCACATGGGTCATCCGAAGGG
>VTLG01004335.1_pt1 | contig 25069 bp, 12 predicted proteins | sample 4694571 | NCBI WGS metagenome assembly VTLG01 (sample SAMN12604809, study PRJNA352737) | marine metagenome | biome: ENVO:00000447; feature: ENVO:00000209|ENVO:00000569|ENVO:01000036; material: ENVO:00002151; isolation source: viral sequences binned using virsorter ...
GGTAAGTCTGTAGGAGAAGATATTGAAGTTAAACTTCTTTGTCCTGATGATAATGAGACTTATGTTACTGTAAATATTCCTATTGATGAGATTGGAATATTACGGAACGAGGAGCATACTAATCAGATCAAATTAGATGCTAACTTGATGATGGAGATGAAGTATCCTTCCCTTGCAGAATTTATTAAAAATAATTTTGATTTTGCTGGTGATGCCACTATGGATCAGTCTTTTGAATTAGTTGGATCCTGTGTAGATAAAATTTATAATGAAGAAGAAGTTTGGGTAGCCGCTGATTGTACTAAGAAGGAGATTAATGCTTTCTTGGATCAAATGAATTCTTCGCAGTTCAAAGAAATTGAGAAATTCTTCGAGACAATGCCTAAAATATCCCATACAGTCAAACTTACAAATCCTAAGACAAAAGTGAAAAGTGAAGTAGTATTGGAGGGACTCTCAAGTTTTTTCGGATAGGTATGATATACATGAGTTTGGAAAGTTATTTTAGACTTAACTTTTCACTCATGCAGTATCATAAATATTCATTAACTGAGATTGAAAACATGATTCCTTGGGAAAGGGACGTGTATGTTGAAATGTTGAAAGCACACCTAGAGGAAGAGAAACTCAAACAGCAACAAGCGAATGCCTAAGACTTTATCTCTATTAGCCGTACTAAAGAAAATTGATACCAAGGGTATAAAGTCCTTATCTGATCCTCAATGGAATACTTTTCTTGCGTCTGATACTGAACCTAATGAGATTCAGGAGAAGATTAAAAAGTTAGAAGGATATGAACAGCAAGGTGCTACTTATGATAAGACGGGAGACTTGATACCTGAAGATAATAATGCAATGATAGATCGGTTTAAGAAGAAGACTGGTCGTGGTGTTGGAAGAGAATCTTTAAAGGTAAAGAAATCTAAGATAGATGTTGCATCATTCAAAAAGGAGTTTTTTAACAAGAAGGAAGAACCTGTAAAAAAAGATACTACAGGTACCAGTACCCTTACCAATTTTAAACCTTCTACCCCTGCTTCTCCATCAGAAGGAAAGGAGAACAAGGAGGAAACAGAAGGTCTTAAAGGAATAAGAGATGTTCTTGATGATATATTAAAAGTATTACGTTTAGATTTTAAGGGTGATAGAAAGGAAGCAAGGGATGCTAAAAAAGCACAGTTGGCTGCTGATAGAAAAGGAACAGAAGATAAGTTAGAGAAGAAAAAGAGTGGAAGTGGGGTTGGAAATGCTGTAAAGTCAATGTTATCTCCTTTTACTAGTATCTGGGATAAGATAATTAATTTTCTTAAATGGACTTTGATTGGAGTTCTTTTTAATAAGGTTCTTAAATGGTTTACTAATCCAGCAAATAAGAAAAAAGTAGAAGCAGTTGGAAAATTCTTTAAGGATTTTTGGCCTGCATTAGCAACTGCAGCTGCTCTCTTTCTTACTCCTTTGGGAGCATTAGTAAAAGGAATGATAGGTCTTTTAACTGCCATTATTCCTAAGTTAGTAATAGCAATAGCTGCTAATCCTTGGGCAGCAGCGGCGGTGTTGGGAGGCCTCGCTATTTGGGGTATATCTAAAAGGATAGGAGGTAAGGATAAAGGGGAAGGGGGGAAAGGTGAAAAACCCCAAGAATTTGCATCTGATACTAAACCTTCTACCACATCAGAATTTAATGGAGGTGGGTTAGTTCCCACTGTAGAAATGGCTGGTGGTGGATTAGTGCCTGGTTATAATAAAGGAGGGGAGGTAGAATCAGATACATCACATTTTGGAACTGAAGGATATAGAATGGGTCAACGTCTGCCAGAGCAATTATATTATAATTTGGATAAGTATACATCTAGTTACAAGACGAAAGATGGGGAGGTAGTAGAGGAGAAAGATGAATTGCTTGAATTGAGTGGTGCTATTGGTATGCCTGATTTGATAGAACATCAGAAACAACTTGTAGATTCTATACGTAAGATAGAAGGATATGAGGATATTAATTTTATGGATGTGGTGCAATATCCTCAGGATAGGGGAAGACTTGTAGGGATGCCACCAGAAACTCTTTATCCCATTTTTAATGCTAGTGATGCATGGAAAGCATCAGATGCAAAAAGGGATGCAGCAATTGCAATGGATGAAGGACGATCATTTGATCCTACAAAGTTTGGACCTCAAATGGGATCCTTTTTTGGTGGTGGTTTAGTAATGGGAAGATATAAGACTGGGGGATTTGTTGAGGAAAAAGCAGCACAAGCACGTCAACTTGCAACTGATTATGGTAATGCTGCACCAGGAAGAGAATTAGATCCCTTAGTGAATTTTGCGATGGATCAGATGAAGGAGATGTATGGAATCACTAATACTGTAGCAGGTTCAGTGTCTGATGGTGCTGGTGGATTTAGAATGCAAAGTCAATCGGAACTTAATGAAGAAAATAATGCAAAACTACCATTTGGAATGAAGATGACTGAGGATGGTCAGAATATTGATTGGGGTAGAAAAGCAGCTGATCAAGCAAGAATGGCGGCAGATTTGATGAAAGATCCTAAGTATGCACAGAGATTGAAAGAGGTAGGGAAGCAGTATGGGTATGAGAATTTGACTGCAGAACAATTTGGAGAGATAGCAAATCAGCAAGCTGATGAGATGCAGTTTCAGATCAATCGAATGATTCCAGGTACAGAATCGCATAGATTAGATGTTGTTGCTAACGAAATTAATCAAAGTACTTCTCAGAAAATGGCTGGTGGTGGTTTAGTTCAAGGATTCCAAGGTGGTGGTGTAGTTCCTGGAAGTGGTAATAAGGATACGGTTCCCGCAATGCTAACTCCTGGTGAGTTTGTAATGAGTAAAGGAGCAGTTAATAAGTATGGTAAGGATACATTAAAAAATATGAATTCGGCGGTTGGTTCTGTGGGTGGTGCGGGTCCTAAAGGGGATACAGTTCCTTCTATGTTAACTCCTGGTGAATTCGTGGTTTCTGCTCCTGCAGTTCAGAAGTTTGGTGTAAATACTTTAGAATCTATGAATCTGAAGGGTGGGGGTAATAATAAACCTGAACTAAAGGTGATGGCTAATAAAGGAGGTTTAATTAAGCAGTACATGGAAAATGGTGGAGTAGTGGGAAGTACTCCGATTGGACCAGTGGGAACTCCCAACTTAACGTCTACATTTAGAACAGTTACTTTACCTCCTGTTAAAAAACAACGACAGGAGATGATTCCCGCAAAATCTAGTAATGAGATTCCTGAGTTTAGAATTCCTATAATATCATCTCAACGATCTATGGTGTTATCATCTTTGGGTATTTCAGATATGTTCTTGTTAAAATAGGAGGATAGAAATATGGTAGCTTGGGCAGCACTAGGAAAAGCAGCAATGGGAGGCCTTAAGGGGGGAGCAAAGAAAGTTGCTACTAATAAACTCTTAAACAAAAAAAAGCAAAGACCTAAAAAAAGGACATCTGGTAAAGAGGTGTCTGAGGGTATAATAAAGAATGAAAAAGGGGAAGGAAAAAAAGGTGGATCCTTAGCAGTTAGACCTCGTATGGGTTTAGTTGCAACTGCAAAAGATTTTGATTCTGTAAGTACCACTGCAGGAGAATCGGATATAGTTATTATTAGGAAGCAAGTAATACAAGTAAGAGATATATTAAAAGATACTCATAGTGCTAAACAAGCAGAAAGAGCGAGTCAGAAAAAAGCAGGACAGGGAGAAAAAAGAAAGGATAGGGAAGATAAAATTGAAAAATCAAAGGTAAAACCTACGCAACCCAAAACAGGAATTAAAATGCCTAAAATGGGGGCAAATATTGGAAATTTCTTTGCTTGGTTGGCATTTGGAGTTATACTTAATAAATTGTGGCAATTTCTTCCTGAATTAATAAAAGTTGGTAAAATAGTGGGACCTATTGCTAAGTTTATAGGAGGGGTAATAGAAAAAACCTTTGGACTTGTAGTAGGATCTATTGAATTAGCTTATGCTGGAGTAGATAAGTTAAAAGAATTAATTGTAGGAATTGGAGGAGAAGGTGCTGGTAAATTATTTGATAAGTTTGGAAGGTTATTTACTCAGGTAATGAATGGTGCTCTGATTGCAGCATCGATTGGAGCACTGATTGGTGGGGGTCGTCGTTTTAGAGGTAAAGGACCAAAAGGACCAAAAGGACCGAAACCAAAATGGCAGAAAAAACTTCAACAGAAATGGAAGGGTAGTAGAGTAGGGAAATTTATTAGGAATCAAAAAGCAGGTCTTACAAAATTTACTCGTAAAATTTCACGGGGTCCTATTGGCAAAACATTTAAAGCATTAAGACCAAAGAATATTAGTAAGTGGATAAAGAGTGGAGGAGTTGATAAAGCTCTTAAAGGTGGAGTAAAAAATATAAGAAATTTTGCTAGGAGTCCTGTTAAGAATATACAGAAACTTACTAGGAAGATTAAACCTGCTAAGACCTTACAGAAGGTTACGAAGAATATACAAAATATAACCAAGAAGATTAAACCTGGTAAGACCATTCAGAAGGTTACTAAGAATATTACTCAAAATCTTAAAAAGATTAAACCTGGTAAAACTATACAGAATTTGACCAAGAAGATTAAACCTGTTAAGACTTTTCAGAATCTTACTAGGAATATTAAACCTGTTAAGACTTTTCAGAATCTTACTAGGAATATTAAACCTGGTCAGACTATTCAAAATTTAACCAAGAATATTAAACCTGGTCAGGCTATACAAAATGTAACCAAGAATATTCAAAATATTAAACCTGGTCAGGCTTTACAACGTATTAATCCATTTAAAGGAATGAATCTTGGTAAAAAGGCAGGTAATTTGTTGAAGAGTGCAAAACAAATGGGTAGTAAAGCATTAGCAGGACTGGATAATTGGGCTAAAAATCAAATGGGAAAACTGGGCACTATGTGGAAGGGTGCTAAAGCATGGGGTGCTCAACAAGCAGCAAAGTTAGGTAATATTGCAAAGTTAGCAAAGAATCCTAGGAAATTGATGGAGGTGATGAAGGGTAAACTGATGCAGTCGATAGATGATATTGTTAAAAAGAATAAGACTCTTAAAAATTTATTAAAACTGGCAAAAAATCCCAAGAAGATTAGTGGTGCTATTAAGGGAATGTTGAATACTGCGGGGAAGAGTAAAGGTATGTTAAATTTTCAAAAAGCATTAAGTAGAGCAAAGGCAGCAAAGGTAGGTGGTGTGGATAAACTTATTGCTGCTGTGATGGCATTGATAAATTATACGACGGGTGGTGAATCTCCTATTAATGCTATTGTTAAAGCAGTAAGTGGTATGTTAGGTTATGCTGCTGGTTTTGCTATTGGTGCTCCCTTTGGTGGTATGCCAGGATTTATTACAGGTATGGCAGGAGGTGCATTAGGTGAACTAGCAGGATTTGGACTCTTAAAAGTGATGGCAACAACTCTTCCAAAATTAACTCAAATAGTGGATCCTATTATGGGGGCGGGTCCTGATGGTGATGGTAGACCTCTTCTTCGAGATCCATCTGGTCCTGTGGATCATATGATGGGATCATCTAAGGAAGAGGGTAAGAAGGCTGAAACTTCTCCTAAAACTTCTCAAACCAATAAAGAGGTTAAGGTGGGTAAGAAAACATTGGATCTTTCTAAACCTATGGGTGGATTAAGCCGAGATGAATGGACTAATGATCTAACATCAAGTGAGCGTAATATGATTAATAGAAGAATGCGACATTATGCAGATAAAAATATAGGTGATACTATAAAATCTAATAGGACTGTTTCTCCTGCGGAAGGATTGGATACTAAACCTTCTTATGGTAGTGGTGGTTTTGTACCCGTTGAGAATACTACTACATATATACAGCCAATAGAAGTATAATAAAAGATATATGGCAGCTGACGAATCATTAAAATTTAATTTTTTTGAGATTAAATCTAATCTAACTGGGGAACGGGTAGATTTAAGATCAGGTATTGCTCGTGTTGAATATAGGGAAAGTGTTTTTTCTCCTTATCTTGAGGTTACGGGTTATTTGGCTGACACGGGTAATACAATAGCAGATAAAGATGATCCTACCGAAGGTGTGGGTTTATTGGATGGAGAAATGGCCCAAGGAACAGAAGAGATGTTATTTGAAATAGAAGATGCGAAAGGTTATAAGGTTAGTTTGGCACAGGACGCTAATTTAAGATTAGCGACTGTATCGGCCACTAAACAATCTTTTCAGGCTCAGACTTATGTTATAACTGCTGTTTCTAAAGAAGCATTTGATAATACTTTGGTTAGGAAGAGATGTACCATGCAGTATAGTGGAAAGATATCTGATGTGGTGGACACTATTTTTAAGAAAGATTTAGAATCATCAAGTACTATAGATATTGATCCAACGATTAATGAATATCATGAATGGGGAAATAAGAGATATCCCTTTGACATGATATTGGATCTTCAAAAACTTGGTATTCCTGATTCATTACAAACATCCGAAGGGAAGAGTGCTTTGGGAAAAACTGCAGGGTATCTTTTTTGGCAAACTTCTACATCATTTCATTTTAAATCTATTGATAAATTATTTGATATGACAGATAAAAAAATTAAAGTATTTGTTGAAAATAAAAAGGCTGCACTAGATGAACTTCCTGTAGTTTCTTCTGTTAATGGAGAAGGTGGTCTCACTCAAGCTGATGGTAAGATTTTATATTCTTTTGGTACTAGAAATGTTGATGCTTTAGGAGAATTTGAATCAGCGGGGAGAGGAAGTGTATTGGAAGTTTATAATCCAAATTTACCACCAGAAGAACAATATACATTTACACCCCTTGGTATAGAAGTTGATGGAGAGGGTAAGAGTAAAGGGAATGGAGTTACTGCAGGAAGAAATTTACCTGTATTTAATCCAGAGTTTAAGGATGAATTATTTGGTATTGAAAGAACCAGAGCAGCATTCGCTCCAGTAAAGGGACAAGAGAAGGTAAAGGAACAGGTTAAAAAGACTGCTGAACTTAATTATGATGTAGAGACTATTTTACAACAGTCACATCAAAGTTATAGACAAAAGATGAATGTGTTTATGGAGATTATTATATCAGCAGATTTAAGTTTACATGCAGGTGATTTAGTTTATTGTGAATTCGAGGAAATGACCACAAAGAAAACTCAAACAGGAAGTAAGCGTCGAGATAGTGGTATATATATGATAGCGGATTTATGTCACTATGGTGACGGAACCAAGGCTTTTACTGGATTAAATCTAGTGAGAGACGCTTACGGTGTTAAATCCCCATCTTCATGATATAATGAACAAGTACTTAAGGAGAGTTAACATGACAACTAAAACTCCAGATCATGATCTAGAACATGAAGTGTATCTTGATCCTAAAGATCATAAGGAGCACATCAATCATGGTATGATCGAATATAGTGAAGAAGATTTAAAGATGCATAATGATGCTTTTCATGCTCATGAGGAGAATGAAGAGAATCCTGGTGATGCTAAGATTAATGACTGGCATACAAGGCATGAAGATCAACATTTAGAAGTATATTGTGATAACCATCCCGATTCCTTAGAGTGTAGGGTATACGACGACTAATTTATGGATACTCAACTCAAAAGATATGCAAGAAAATTAGTTGAGGAGCAACTGGGTCAGAGCCGACTGCAACTGGCTCAGATTGCTGATGACATAAGTTTTATTACAACACAACAAGATAAAAAATTTAGTGAACCACAACCTTTTGCAGCCAAACCTTTTCTTACAAGATTTAAGATATTAATTTGTGGAGTACATCCCGTAGATGTTGATACTGAGTCATTGCCTTGGGCTTATCCTCAATTTACCACTTCAGGATTAAGAGGGGAGTCTCTTGGTATTCCTATTCTTCCTCGTGGTACTTTTGTATATGTAAGCAAAGATATGCAGACAGGGGAGTACTTCATTGAAAGAATTGCTCCTAATATGAGTCCCGATCTTCCCTTAATGGCAGGAAGTCCTTATGGAGCAGTAAGTGGATTAGATCCTAAGTCTGCTGGTCAGGAGGGTACAGAAGCCTCTGATTTGATAACAGGTAATTCTAGAGTATTGGGAAATGAAATATTTAATTTTTCAGGACCATCTCTTGCTGATATGATGCAAAATTCTCCTAGAGAGGAAGCAAAGTGGCAATTTCCTACATTAGATGCTGCGAAGAATACTGTAGGGGGAATGTCGTCAGCAATTGAGAATTCTATAAAAGATGTTGAGAGATTAAAAAGGGGATTGATAGGAGGTAATAATGTCTTTAGACAAAGTTTAGCGACCATTGGGAATGCAGAGAAATCAGTAGAAGCAATTTCTCAAGCATTGGGTAAGCAAGTAAAGTTGATAAGTGGATATCTTAATAACGTCATGAAGAAAGCACAGAAAAAAGTGCTTAGAATGATTAACCAGATGATGAATCAGGTCACTGCACAACAACCTTTGTCTGGTAAGTTTGCCAATACTAACTTAATAAACAAAGCAATTAAAGCTGCTTCTTGTGCTTTCAATTTATCAATATCGGCAATGCCTAAGATGGTTGGGCAAGGTTTGATGGGAATTATTGATAAAGCAGTAAATACGAGTGCTTGTTTAATAGAAAATTTTGTTTCTAATTTTGTTGGGCAGATTGTTGGTCAGTTATCTGCATTAATTGAAGGTGCGATGGGAACTATTGGTAATGTTCTTCAAGGAGGAATGGATGTTTTAGGTTCGATTGGGGATGTTTTAGGTTCTATAATGAACATGTTAAATTGTGAAGTAACTCCTAAAGCAGGAGATCCTGTAGTTAAAGAATGGAATTTGTTAGATGGGGCTAATCCTGTAAAGATTACTTTAAATACAGATAATATTTTTGAGAAAGCTAAAAAAGTGGGACAAAAATTTAAGGAGGCAACTAAAGTTCCTGATAATATTAATAAGTATAAATTTAAATTTGATCCAGGAGACGTTGCTCAACAGACTATGGATCAATGTGGAGGATTCCCTACACTTGGAGGTGGTGGTGCTGCTGGTGCTGGAGGTGGTGGTGCTGCTGGTGCTGGAGGTGGTGGTGCTGCTGGTGGTGTTCCTGATCCTATGATTACTACTGCTCCACCTGGTGCTGGTGGTGCTTATGGAGGATCTGGTGCTCCTAGTGGATCGGGTGTTATAAGTAGTCAACCATATGGAGTATTGGGTCCTATTCAATGTGGACCTCCTAGTGTTACTTTCTGGGGTGGAAAAGGCTCAGGAGCAGTAGGAAATCCTGTTATAAGTACCGCAGAGGAAAATTTTGGTCAATTGATGGGGGTAGATATAATTAAGACTGGTAATTATACTAAAGCACCTTTTGTTCATGTTTTAGATGAATGCGGTGGGGGAAGAGGAGCCGTATTACAATCTGTTTTAGGTCCTGTTGATCCTTCTGGTGGTGATAATTTTGATTTTATAGGTGATATAGAAGTAAATAGTAATGAAGTTCGTAATTTTGAACTTCTTGATCTTGCACGTGTAGATAATAAAGAAGATTTAGTAGGTACACAGATTAGTTTGGTATTAGATGATTTCTCTATTCCAGAAGGTACTAAGATTACTCGTGTTGGAATAGGTACACTTTTTCTTAATAATGAAATTGGAATGGGTGAAAGGGATTATATGGGTGGATCATTAGTTCATATTGGTGCGGGATTTAAGATAGTAGGTTATGACCCAGTAACTACTGCGGGGATTACTACTTTTGATGTTGCTGTTAAAAATAGAGAATTACCTAATAATACCCTATCCTCTAAGTTTACCGTTAATGACGGTTCTGGTGACATAATGCGTCAGCAAAGAACTCTTACTTTACAGAGAGGAAAGACCTATAAGTTTGATCAGTCCTCACCTTCTAATGGATTAGTACTTTCAGTAGGTACTGATGAATTAGAATTGATAAAGGGGGAAGAAACATATGAAATTGATACATTCTGGTATGATGAGGTTAATATTCATCCTTTAAGATTTTCAGAAAAGTCGGATGGAATTCATAATTGTGATGTAACAACTACAGTAGATGATCCAGATGAATGGCTCTTAGCTAAAGATGGATTAGCTCCTGATGATTGGGTTCTAACAAGTCTTGATCAAGGTTGGTCTCCTTTCCTACAGAATTATGGTAGGTATCCTGCTTATGCTGTTCTTCCAGGAGTGCATGAAGGTAATTGGGAAGTCGATGTTAAGGAACCAGGAACTTATACATTTGAGGTGCAAGCAGATAATAAAGGAACTATTACTCTTGATGGAATTTACATAGGAGCTACTGATCCTATTCCATATTTACAAATAGAATCTATTGTAGAAACTGAAAGTGTTAGTAGTGAGCATACGATTGTTTATGAGGATTTAGCTACAGACGGCCGCCGCTTGGCAACTTCAACACTTCTTGAGTTTGATGATAATGCTGCTAATGGGTTTGATGTTAATGGAGAATTCAGTATTGAGAGTGGAGAAGCAGTTTTCACGGATGATGGTAGAAGTATTACTGGTTCTGGTCCTGTATCTCTTAAGTATAAATGGAAGGATATAAAATCCATCAGTGGAAAGTCTCTGGAATCGATTACTATAGGGGATATAAAATGGGTACAGACTGATCGGACGAGAGGAGAAGTAACTCAGACTGTTATCTTAAGGGATAGAAATGTTATCAATGAGGTTAGAGTATATGAATCTCACTTAGATCTTAAAAATGGACCTCATCGAGTTCCCAAATATCTGGAAGTTGAGATTAATACAATTGGAACCCATGTTATAACGGCTTCTATAGAGAATTCTCGTCGTGGTACTGAGGGTGCTGAACGGGACTGGCATAATAATCCAGGTGCTTTGGCATGGGTTCTTCGGAAGGGAACTGGAGGAGAGGGAACTGTTATCGCATCTTCTAATGATCCTTTTATAACAAAGACCACTGTTACACGTACAAATTGTGGAGTTGAATATGCTGATGGAGTTGAGAAGAATGATGGAGAAAAATATACTGATACGGGAGTAACTAAGTCAGGAATTGAACCTGGTAAACCTAATTCTTATATAGAAATTGTGGTGACTGATAATACTCCTGATAAGTTATATTATTATTGTGAAAATCATGCAAATATGGGTGGTGAGATTAATATTATAGGTGGAGAAACGGATGTAAATATGGGTTGTCGCAATGCTACCGTAGTAATTGATGATGTTGATGAGAATGGAAGTGTTATCGCACTTCGAGATTTGAGAGGAGGTACAGGATATAGAGAAGGATCTACTAATTTAATAACTTCAGGTGGAAATGGAACATCTTTAACTATTGATGTTATTAAAGCCACTGAGGAGGGTACCATTACGTCATTGAGGGTTAATAATGGTGGAAAAGGATATGCATCAGGAAATGTTGTTACACCTCTTTGTAATTTTGGAGAAAGAGTTCCTCGGCAGACGGGAATTGGAGTTACTCAAGTAATTGTAAAAGAAACTGGATGGGGATATAAACCTTGGCCTAATGGAGATTGGGGTGGAATGGAAAGAACATGGGCTGATAGATGTCAGTCATTTGTTCATCGGGCAAATGGGGATTGGGATACTCCCTACAGTTATGGTCAAGTTGCTACTTTATATTTTGGAGATTGTATTACATTTCCAAGTCAAGAAGTGATTTGTATTGATGATAATTTTAAAGAATCTGATATTCCTGGAGCCCAACTTATTGAGGAAAGAGTAATACCAAAATATATGGGTAATATTGATTTTGGTGGAGATCAGGGTGAGATAAGTATTTTTGAGGATGCTACACTTATAAGTACTGAGTATATAGAAAATATCACTTATGTAGAAAGAATTGAGGGTACGGAAAAGGGTTATGAGGCAGGTATCGCACAGTGGTGGTTTTATGTTGGAGAGACTAATGTAGCAACGGGTATTACTAATTCTGTATATAAAGGAACATTTATTCAAGATACTCTGAGTGATATACCACAGATAGTAGAACCAATGGACGATGGAGATGAATTAATATATCGAATTGCTAAGTATCAAGAAAATGTAAACACATCAGTGATAATAGATCCTGATGAGTGGATGAATGTAGCGAATGAATTAAGAAGAGTTAGACCAGATGCGTGGGTTATAACAGATCCTCAAGGATGGTCTCCTTTCCTACAGAATTATGGAGTTTTTCCTGGGGTGGATCTGGGTCATGGACCTGGTGAATTTAAGGAATTAGCGGATTCTCCTCAAACTGGAACATGGTCGGTGTATATTGACGAACCAGGAATTTATTATTTTGAAGTTCAAGCAGATAATCAAGGAAGTATTACTTTTGATGGTGTATATTTGGGATCAACTACTGTGTTTAGATCTCATAATGATTCTATATTCTTTGAAGTTAATAATGTTACCGAAGGTTCTCATACCATCCAGGGTACTATTTTAAATGTATCCCATCCTAGTGGGAAGAAGGGATGGGAAAATAATCCTGCGGCATTAGCATGGGTTATGAGGAAAGGAGAGACTCCTGATCGTCGTCTTGTGGTAGAGACCAGTACAGTACTTAGGGAAAGAGAAAATCAAGACCATGAGATTGTTTATACAGGATTAAAAGTAGCAGGAGATGTCAGGTGGGCCACTCCTTCCCTTCTTGAATTTGATGATAATTCTGCTAATGGGTTTGATATTAATGCGACACTTGAAATTATAAGTGGAGAGGCTGTTTTTGTAAGGAATGCGAATGGAACTTGTAATACTATTAAAGGAACAGGAGATATTAAGCTGAGGTATGATTGGAATGATAGACCAAAAACCAGTGGGCAGGTTTTAGATTTCTTTACTATTGAAGGAGTAGAATGGGATCAATTAAGAACTAAAACAGGATTTGCAGAGCATGTGGTAACCTTAGTTGATGAAATTATTACTGAAGAAGTTGAGGTAAGAAATGAGTCTTATGTAACTGTAGGGGAGCAGGGTGAGATTGTGAGAAGTTCTTTAGATCCTTTTGAAAATGAAACTGAAATGGTGGAGAGTGCTACTAGAACATTATTTGGTGTTGAAACATGGGGAAGTGACGCAGGGAGAAGACGTAGGGAAGGACCTATATTTACATGTGAAGATGGTTATAAGTATGCTAAGAGTTTAGGATTTAGTGATTGTGATATTAGGAATTTCCTGGAGACCTCAGGAATGGCAGTAGATCAATGTATGCAAGATAAATTAGATGATGATGAATGGGGTAGATGTGCTGATTTTAAGGTTTTAGTAACGGCTCCTGATTGTCCTGAAAAGACAACTCGTCCATGTCCTGAAGGATTTTATTTTGAAGATGGTATATGCAAACCTGATAATTGTCCTCCAGGAGAGCATAGAGAAAATGGTGTATGTGTACCAGATGAATGTCCTCCAGGCCAACATAAGGTAAATGGGGTATGTGTAGATAGAGAGGGTTGTCCTCCAGGACAACATGAAGAAAATGGTATATGTGTACCAGATGATTGTCCTGATGGATATTACAGAGATCCTCAAGATATCACTAAATGCATCCGTATTCCAACTACAACATGTCCTCCCAGTGATACTTATAGAGTTATTTCATGTTTAGAATCTATCATTGTAGCAAATCCTGGTTTTGGTTATAATTGTTGTGATGATACGGTGGTAATTGAACCTGCTAATGGTGCGGAGGCAGTTATTGAGAGTTGTGATGGTGGGATATTAAGTATTAGAGTAACTAAGTGTGGAGCAGGATTTAGAGAACTTCCTAAGGTTTATATAAATACTGAAACGGGTCTCAATGCATTCCTTATCGCTGTATTAAAGTTCCATAGAGAAGATTTTGATGAATTCCCTGAAGGAACAGTTGTAACGCAAGTTGTTGATTGTATTGGTAATGTTGGATCTAATGCCAGAACGAGGGTAACATAATGACGCAAAGTTATTGGCAACATCAGGAAAAAAAGTCAGTTCCTGTAAAAGGTGAAGCTAAAACTTATAAAAAGAATCAGTTTAACACTAGTGAAGGTGGTTCATTTTATGGTCATTCGATGGAGAATAACGCCAAGATGGCCGTTATGCTTCGTCGTATTTTTCCTTCTCCTTTTAAACGTGCTCAGTACATAGGTCTTCAGCAAGGAGGAGCACTTAATGGGAGTATTATTTGTAGTGCTCCTTCTACATTTCAGATTGCTTGTGGAGAAGCCCCTGTTAATGATGTAGCAGGTGTATGGTATGCAGAGAATGGTGATATTAATATACATGCTCCTAAAGGAAGAGTAAGAATATCTGCGATGTCTATAGATCTTATTGCAACAGGTATTGATGAAGGTGAAGATGGAACTGGATATGTTAGTATAAATGCAAATACGGAATTTAATGTAGAGGCGGGAAATGTTATAGTTGAATCTGATAATAATATTTCTTTAAATGGGGAAAGGGGAGTAGAAATTAATACTCCAGGAAAATGTGAATTTAATGTAGGAAGTTGGAAAGTAATTGAAGGAGGAGATTCTTGCACAGTTCCTGGTGAAGGTAATATAACTATTGCACAGTGGGCTAAAACAATGATAAAACTAATAAGGGGATAGAGAATGGCTGAATTAGTAAACGAACATATAGGTGGACAGTTACAAGTTGCCACAGGACTTCCAGGAAATGAGGGGACTCCTGTACTTCCAGGAAGAGATCCGCTTTGTTTAGGATTTGGATGTGCTGCTATTCCAGGAACTGTATTTGCGAGTGGTGCTGTTCTTGTTGGTAGTCCTCTGTCATATCCTATTCCTAATAAACCTGAAGCAGCATTGATGGTTGCACGACCTAATGTAGCAACTAATCCCAGGGCAAAGGCTCCCTCTATTTTTAAGGTTACGTCTAAAGTTAATCTTCCTCCTAGTCCTATAGATGTAATGCTTGGGGATCCTGGTATGGGAATGGTGGGAATTACTATTAATTCCATGACGATTAATATTCTTGAGGCAAAGTACATTAATATAATTACTCCTCAACTAACTCTAATAGGAAATAAATACCAAACAGGGATGAATCAGAAAGTAGGAACAGAAATTAGAACGGGATTTTGTAATGAAATGGGTGCTAAAGTGAGATCAGGTTTTCTGGCTAATTATGGAATTCAGAAAAATAGTGCTCCTTCTGCTGCTCCTTTATTTAAAGGAAGAATTTTTACAGGAAAGGCTTTAATAGATAAGGGATTTGATATTGCTCACCCTACGAGAGAAGGAAAGAGAATAAGACATATTTGTGTAGAAGGTCCAGAGTCTGCAATTTATATTAGAGGTAGATTAGAAGATTCAAAGATTATAGAATTGCCAGAGTATTGGGATGGTTTAATTGATTATGATTCTATTACTGTTACATTAACTGCTGTTGGAAAACCTCAACATTTATATGTAAAGTCTATTGACAAAGATCAAATAATGATTGATAATAGAAAGGGTGATGAATGTTTACCCTCATGTCATTATGAAGTGTGGGCTAATAGAATTGGACCACCTTTGATTACTGAATATGATGGGGAATCACCTGCGGATTATCCAGGAGATCAATCAGGACATTCTATTGCTGGTTATAACTATGACGTGAGAAATGAATTGACAAGTGATGATTATCCAGGTGATGATAGTATTGATGCTGTGAGTAATTTTGATGAAAATCCATGAAATATTTCCTATTCTAATATCTCAAGATAAGATTGATAATCATGATGAAATTAAAAATGAGTATCTAGGAGAATTAAAATCTTTATGGTGGAATGGATATGAGAATCCAACACCAGAAAATTCGGGAAGAGCTTTTGTTCATTCCAATCCCAGATATTTTGATATTTTTAAATCGATTAGTAAAAGTATTCGGAGACATCTAGATCTCTTGGAAGTAGATCATGAGAAACTACTGATCAATATTACTAAATCATGGGTGGGGTATGCAGATAGAGATACTCCTCAACTTAAAACCCACATGCATAATGATGCTGATTTGTCATTTTGTTATTATATTACATCTGATGAAACTTCAGACAAATTTTGTTTTTATAATCCAACTTCTTGGAATGAACCATCAACAGGTATCTTTGAACCTAATGAAAAGTATAGATTATTAAAAAAATTTAATAAGTATAATTGTGATAGTTATACCGTTTCTCCAAAAGAAGGGACAATTTTAATTTTCCCCAGTAAGATGCAACATTCTACTTTAAAGAGGAAAAATATAGAGGACAGGTATAGTTTGATTGGAGACGTTAAGTTATGTCTTAAACCAGAATATCATCGTTATGCTCAATCTTGTCCACATCCTAACCTCTGGTTAGAATTTTAAAATAAATATTACACAAATAGAAAAGAATAATGTCATTATCATCCAACTTAAATAAAAAGGCGGGAAAAGATCTTCAAAATGCTTTGGAGCAAATTGATTTTCTTCAAAATCAAATAGTTATTGTTGATAATGAGAAACTTCCATATGACCAGGCAATTGCTAAATTAGATCAAGATCTTATAAATCAATGTGATGAGGTTAATGAAGCATTTAATGATGTGGAGACTGCTTATAATAATAGAATAGTGGGAGTATGTAGAACAGATTTATTTTGGAGAGTTATTAATTATACAGAAGCTTCTGGTGATGATGACGGTACTTACCATATGGTTTGTACTAAATTAACTGCAGGAGGATATGAGGAATTAACAAAGGGTGGAGTAATAGGGTTGGGAAATACAGTCAAATTTGTTAATAGTAATGGAACTCTCACTACTTATCCCTGTAATAAATTTATTCAGGACGAACTAGGTATTGGTTTTGGTTATACTTTTGGATTTGATCCCCGAAATTATTATGGTTTAAAATATTATAATGAACCTTATTCAGATGATATTGGTGACACTTTTGTGGGATCTTTTATTGGGACTATAACTCAAGGAGAATCTACTTTAACAGTCATGCAACCAGTAGGTTTAGGTCTTTCAGAGAAATTGAAAGTAGGTCAACTTATTGTACCCGAAGTTGCTAGTGTTTTTTCGGGAGTAACTAAAATTACTGGAATTACTACAGGAAAAACTAATTTGACTCGTATTGTACCTTTAAATGAACCAGTGGGTATTGCTACTACTCTTTCTTGGGTTAATATTCTTACTGTGGATAATACTGCTCTTCAAACTCTTAAAGCTCCCCTAGATGATGGAACATATCCAGATTTTGAGGTATTAGACGATCCTGATAATTTTGCAGATCAAGGTAGAGAACAATATTCATTGGACAAAGAATTGGATCCATTTCTTCCTCAAACAGTAGGAATAATGCAGACATCTACTGTTGGAACAGGAATTTCTGTTGCACTGGATAATTCAGGATATCCCACTGCTGCTATCGCATGGGATCCTAATTTGGAAGGATATGTTGTAGAATATAGTTCTAGAGGAGTAGCTCTTGCTGGTCCTGTGCAAGCACCTAAAGTTGGGTCAGGACAATGTTTTTGGAAAGTTGGGTTTATTGATTATCCTATATTAAGTGGGGGTGCTAGAGCTACGGAAGGAGCTACGAGAAGTGTAGATGATAGTCAGATTAATAATGTGTATGGAACCCTTAGTCAAGGATCTTCTTGTACTGCTTTAGATACTGCGGTTACTGATGCTGTTGGAATTGCAAGTGCTCTAGAGACAAGTCTTAGAGCAGTTAACTTATCAACTAATGCTACTAAAGTAGATGGATTAAATTCTTTAAGAGCAGAGAGAAATGATGATTATAGTTTGCCAATATGGGGTATGAGAGTTGGTATTGGAGCTCAAAATGAAATTGTGACAAGACTTCAAATTTTACAAGGACATTTAGATGACCTAACTATAAGAAATGTAGTTGATGCTTAATGATGGAAATTTTACACGGAAGAACACAAAAATCACTTATAACCATTCCCGAAGAGTGGGAGGAGTTGGTTGATTTATCAACAGTAACTGTTCATTTGACTGAAGTGGGAGCACCTCAAGGATTAGTAGTGAAACGAGTCCAAGGAAGAGAGGTTCATTTACAGACTAAGGTATTACCTGTTGATTGCTATTATGTAATTATGGCTGACTCTCTTGACATACCAGAGGAAGTATAGTATAATAAGTGGATAATTATAAGGTTTGTAATGGAAGATGAGTGCCTTTCTCGTTGTGTTGTAGATACAGTTCAACGTAAAGTTCATCTCTATTCGGATGAAGGAGATGCCAAAACAGTAGAATGTGAAACAGTTGAAGAATTTATGAATGTGTTGCGATTTGTCAGGGATAATTGTCCTGAGGAAATGTTAACATATAGTGATCCTTTGTAAGGAAAAATCAACTTTTAATTCAAAAAAAGGGGCAAAAAATCTCTCTGATTTTTTTGTCCCTATTACTTTTTATGCACGGAACTTTTCGATGATAAATAAATCATAATAGAACTATCGTGCAAATAAGATGCCTCTAAGTCGTCTAGATAATTTCCTGAAGAATGTTCGTGGTAATATTCTCTATGTTAATCCAAATGATTTGGATGCAACAGATAGTATTGAGAATCAAGGAAATTCATTAACTCGTCCATTTAAGACAATTCAAAGGGCTCTGGTTGAGTCATCAAGATTTTCATATCAGAAAGGTTTAGATAATGATAGATTTGGTAAGACAACCATTCTTCTTTATCCTGGTGAACATATTGTAGATAATAGACCAGGTTGGATTCCCGATGGAGCAGATAATTATAAATTAAGAGATGGTAATACTTCAAATGATTTCCCTGCATGGTCTCTTTCAACTAATTTTGATTTAACTACATCAGATAATGCTCTGTATAAGATGAATAGTGTCTACGGGGGTGTTATTTTACCTCGTGGTACATCTATTGTTGGTTTAGATTTAAGAAAGACAAAAATAAGACCTAAGTATGTTCCTAATCCTGAAAATGATGCCATTGAAAGATCTGCTATTTTCAGATTAACAGGATCTTGTTATCTTTGGCAACTTACTATCTTCGATGGTAACCCTAATGGATCTGTTTATAAGGATTATACTGTCAATAAGTTTGTTCCTAACTTCTCACACCATAAACTCACAGTATTTGAATATGCTGATGGTGTGAACGATGTTAAGATCGATGATGCATTTATATCTGATTTTGATGCAGCCAGAACTGATCTGGATATGTATTATGAGAAGGTAGGTCTTGCATATGGTCCTTCTTCTGGTCGTGAAATTGAACCAGATTATCCTTCATCAGGACTTGATATTCAACCTAGTGTTAATGAATATCGTATTGTTGGTCCTATGGGTGGGGCTGTTGGTATATCTAGTATTAGGGCAGGTGATGGATCTACCACTTCTACAGAAATTACGGTTACTGCTACAACTCCTATTAAGGGATTGGATGTAGATACTGCATTCCAAGTGGAAGGAATTACTGCTGATGGATATAGTGGAAACTATGTAGTTAGTGATGTTATTGCTAGTGATTCAGCAGGAATTAGTCAATTTAAATATCAGGTATTAAATGCTCCTGTCAATCCACTACCTTCTGTAACTGGTTCAACAATTAGTCTCGAAGTTGATACTGTTACATCTGCTTCTCCATATGTCTTTAACTGTTCCTTGAGATCAGTTTATGGTATGTGTGGTATGTATGCCAATGGTAACAATGCCACAGGATTTAAGTCTATGGTTTGTGCCCAGTACACAGGTATTGGTCTTCAGAAGGATAATAATGCATTTGTAAAATATGATGAGGATAGTGGAGAATATAAGGATAGTACTTTTGCAGGAAATGAAAATATAAATTCGGATTCAAAGGCAGTTTATAAACCTTCTTATAGAAATTATCATATTAAGGCAACTAATGATGCTGTTATACAATGTGTTTCTGTATTTGCGATTGGTTACTCTGAGCACTTAACTGTAGATTCTGGTGGTGACTTATCTGTTACTAACTCTAACTCTAACTTTGGTTCAAAATCATTAGTTGCTCAAGGATTCAAGAAAGATGCTTTTGCAAGAGATGATGTTGGATATCTTACTCATATCATTCCACCAAAAGAAATAGAAACATCAACATTAGCAGTTGAATTTGAGGCAATAGATGTTAATAAAACTGATTCAGTTGCTGGTGTAGGTTCAACCAGTAGGTTATACCTTTATGATCAAACTAACCAGGCTGTTAAACCTGCTACTGTTCTTGAAGGATATAGAGTAGGTGCAAAAGAGAATGATCAATTAAATGTTCTTATTCCTGATCCTGTTACTGGAGTAATTAATCAGAAGAAGGCACGAATTGTAATGCCCAATACTGAATTAATCACTAGTTATACGGGTCAAACTTCGTTTGAGAAGACATTCCAAGTTGCAAGGTCATCAGGTATTAGTAGTATTAGTTCTAATACTCTTACTTTCACGCAACCTCATGACTTTTTAGAAGGTGAAAGTATTCGTGTTATTGCACAGAATGGACATCTTCCTGATGGATTAGATTCCAACACAGTATATTATGCCATTACTTCAGGTATTGGTACTAATCAAATAAAGGTTGGTCAAACATTAAACGATGCCACTGGTGGGGAGGCTATTACTATCAATAGTAAGGGTGGTATTATAGATGTTGTAAGTAGAGTTTCGGATAAAATTGCAGGGGATATTGGTCATCCTGTCCAATGGGATCCTAATGAGAGTCAGTGGTATATTACGGTTGGAATAGCGGCTACTGATAATGATATCTATTCTTGTATTACCAGTTTGGGTGCAACTACTCTAGGTAATGCAACTCCAAGAACCTTTATTGAAAGAACTCCTGATACAAGAAACCTTATTGATACTGCTTATCGTGCTCGTTATGTTCTTCCTGCAGGTAGTGGAATCTCCTCTGCACGTCCTCCTATTGACGGATATGTAATACAGGAATCCAGTAATGTAACTGGTGCAACAGATGCAGAAGTTGCTACTTACTTTAGTCCTACTACAGTAACGTTGGGTAATAAGAATGAGCAGAGAAACTTTAGTTTCTTGGCACATGTTCATTGGATAGGTGATGTAGCTTATTATCTTTCAGAATTACCTCATGGATTAAAAGAGGGTTCTCAAGTTGAGATTAAGAATGTAAAGAGTGCAGACAACCCAGTAGGAACTGCAAATTCTGGTTATAATGGAACCTTTAATGTTGTTGGAATAGCAAGTGCAAGAGAATTTACTATAACTAATACTACTAGTCTTGGAACCATGACTAGTGATATTAATTCCAGAACGACTAGTCTCCCTACATTTACTCAGAAGAAATATGCAGGAACCTTCCAAGTTTATAGATCTGAGGAAATTCAGGAATATGTTGCTGGAAGTCAGGATGGTATCTATCATTTATCAATAACTAACGCATCTAATAAACCATCCGCAAGTCCTTTCTCTACTGAAAGATACTCTCAACCTATTGAGAATTTCTATCCTCAGACCAATAGGGATAATGCTAAGTCTGATCCGAAGAGTTCAGATTCTTATTCTGTTTCAAGTCCTATTGGTCAGGTAGTTCTTAATGAACTTCAGAATAGTCTTACTAAAGAAACTATAGATAAGGGAATATTAGATTGGAATATTGGAGTTGGAATAACTCAAATTACTTCCAATACTGCAGGAACTGCTCATACTCTCTTTACTTCCCTTGATCATGGATTTAATCGTGTTACTACGGTTGCTATTGCTGACAGTGGTACTGGTTATGGTAATGGAACTGCTTCATATCTTTATGATGCTAAGTTAGTTGCAGGAGATTTTGCATCTGGTGTAAGTACGGTAGGAAAGAACGCAACAGCACGAATTTATACTAACACCTCTGGTAACTTGGTCTCTGTGAAGATCATGGACGGTGGTACTGGATATAAGATTGGTGATGCTCTTACTATTATAGGTGTGGGTACTCATGCTCCTTATTCTGTTGGTGTTGTAACTGTTACTAACATTTACGATAATATAGGTGATACTCTTGATATTAGAGGAGTTAAACCTGATAGTAATAGTGAGTTTAATACACTTTATAGGATTACTGGAGTAGGAACAGATAATACTGTTCAAGTAGCATCTGCAACAACTATTGGGGCAGTTAGTACTGCAGGAATAGGAGCAACCGATTTATCAGCGGCTAGTGCCTATATCACTGGTCAAGCATTGAATGTTACTGGATTTAATTTTAATAAATCAACTGGAGTTGGTGTTGTTACGACGGCACAAAGACATGGTTTAAGTGTAGATAATAAGGTTAAGTTAGGTGGATCTCAGAGATCCCTTTATCGTGGTGACTTTATTGTTAAGAAGGTTAATGATCAAACTTCATTTAATGTTAGTATTGGTATAGGTACAACATCTCCTGATCCTAGTGGTACAATGTATACCTATAAGTTTGGGTATGCATCAGCAGGAGGTAATGTTTCTGATACGGACGAAAATATTGCAGGTAGACAAATTCCTCAATATGCAGGTATTACTACTACTCTTTCTGCTGCTGTTCTAACAGAATCTACCACAAATATTGAAATTACTAATGTTGGTAATTTGGATATTAATATTGGTGATTATTTAAGAATTGGTCCTGAGATTGTAAGAGTTAAAACTACAGTTACTGGAAACCCAGTAGCGGTCTTTAGAGGAGTTCAAGGAACAGAAGCAACTACTCATGATAATGAAACAGTCTTAACAAGAATTGATTGCCGTCCGATTGAGTTCCATAGAAACTCTATTATTCGTACATCAGGTCATACCTTTGAATATGTTGGATTTGGGCCAGGTAATTATTCTACTGCACTTCCTGAAAAACAAGATCGTAGTCTAAGTGGTCAAGAAGAACTTCTATCACAATCTACAAAACTTGATGGTGGTGTGAATGTTTACACTGGTATGAATGATGCTGGTGATTTCTATATTGGTAATAAGAAAGTAAATTCTGCTACAGGTAAAGAGCAAGTATTTAATACTCCTCTTCCTACCGTTACAGGTGAGGATGCAACGCAGGGTGCTGCTAGTATTGGATTTAATGTTATTACTCCACTGGAAGCAACAATTAGTAGATCATTAGCGGTTGAAGGTGGACCAAACTCAGACATTATTTCCGAGTTTGATGGTCCAGTAGTCTTTACGAATAAACTTACTTCTACTTCAACCAAAGGTATAGAGGCCGCATCATTATTCTTACAGGGTGATGCCACAGTTTCTAGAAAACAAACCATTGGAGTTGGAACACCTTCTTTATCTGGTAACCCTGGTGATCAAACATACTTTGCTAACCCTACTAAGGGTGGATATACTGGTTGGATTTATACCACAGATAACGATTGGTATCGCTATGGTGCTGTAAGTATTTCTACAAATACTTCTATTCAGATATTCGATGGTGTGGGAATTGGAACCACTACTCCTGGTGTTAATTCACTTCAAGTGGGTGCGGGAGCATCATTATTCGCAGTTGATGGTACTGGTGTTGGTATTGGTACTACTTCCAGTGGATACAAACTTAGTGTTGTTGGTTTATCAACCTTTGTAGGTAATGTAGAAGTTACAGGTATTGTTACTGCTACAAGTTTCAAGGGTGATGGTTCTGCTCTAACTAACCTTGATGATGATAGTCAGTGGTTACCAACTCCATCTGGTTTAGGTACGGGAATATATCCTATTAATTTGAAGCGAGTTGGTATCGGCACAACAGTTCCTCATTATAATCTTGATATAGGAACTACTGGAACAGGAACGACTGATATCTATGTTCGTAATACCGCAATCTTTGCTGGATTCACTACAACTAAGGATCTTCAAGTTGGTGGAGCATTAAGTGCCACAACTTATAATCTGGATAGTTCGTCGAGTAATATAGTAACGGGAATTGTAACTGCTACTAATTTGATAGTAGGAACTGCTGTTACAACGACCCCTGCAGGTTTAATTGGTTTAGGAACAGGAGCTCCGAGAACAGATATAGATTTAGAGGGTACAACTAAGTTTAAGAGTTACTATGAAAATGTAGAAGTTCTTGATATTAGTAGTGGTGTGGTAACAATTGATTTGGCAGTAGCACAGTCATTTACATTAACTGTAGATGAAGCAGTTACTTCCTTTACTCTGAAGAATCCACCATCAGGATCAACTGCATTTACCGTCAAGATCCTTCAGGATTCTACTGGATACTCTGTGGGTATAGATACCTTTAAGAATGCTAGTGGAACGGCAATCCCAGTCAAGTGGCCTGCTGCTGTTACCCCAACGGTTACAACTACTGCAGAGAAGACCGACATTTATTCATTCATGATGTTTGATGGAGCGAATATTACTGATTCTGGTCAAGGTCTATTTGGTATCGTAGGAGGACAGAACTTCGCATGATAGGATTTAAAGCATATAGGACTACTCCAACTACTCTTGATTTAAATGGACCGATCCTTTCTTATACTCAACAACCTGTAAATATTAATGTAGCTAACTCTGGTACAATAGTAGGAATTGCAACAGCACTTCCAGTTGGAACAGGATCTATTTCTTATCAGTGGTATGAAACTGGATATGGTCCCATTTCTACTAGTTCTACTATTACTGGAACAGCGACTACTGCATTATCTTTAACTGCGTTGAATTATAATGATAATGGTAGAGAGTTTTATTTAGAAGCAAGTTATGAGGCATCTGCATACGGCACAAGTGATCCTATTACTGCAGGTACAGCTCGCTCTACTGGTAATGCCATTAATGAACCATTAGTTTCAGATACTGTTGAACTTACTGTTGGACCTGATATTGTTATTCTCCAACAACCTTCTGCTGTTACTCTTGCTGTAAATAACTGGGCAACATTTAGTGTTCTGGCTTCAGTTGGATCCTCTACTGGAGCAGGAGTTCCTTCACCATGTATTGCAGTAATTGATGAGACTGATCCTATTCAGGATTCCATTAATAATAGTTGGACGGAATTTAGAAATAAATGGCCGACTAGACCATTTCATATCTTTAAGGTATATCCCTATTTTGGTACTGGAAATGAACCAAGTGGAGGTATCACTCTTCCATCAGTCGCACCAACAGATTACCAGTTTC
>VTLG01007854.1_pt1 | contig 25067 bp, 36 predicted proteins | sample 4694571 | NCBI WGS metagenome assembly VTLG01 (sample SAMN12604809, study PRJNA352737) | marine metagenome | biome: ENVO:00000447; feature: ENVO:00000209|ENVO:00000569|ENVO:01000036; material: ENVO:00002151; isolation source: viral sequences binned using virsorter ...
ATTCTAAATTTCTGTAATTTCCAAAAAACTTGTCACTAGTAATACATATGAGAGAAAAAAACAAAAACTTGTCGCTAGTAATAAGTACAAGAAAAAAAAGGAAAAAAATGAAATATAAATGCCAATGCGGAAACTACATATATAAATATGTTGATGTAACTAAATCTTATCCAGTAACTAGAAAATATAAAAGACGCTGGTACTTGAAACAATTAAAAAATAAATTTAGGAGGTGCAGCTAATGGAATACTTTAAGGAAACTTGTTGGGTTTGCGGAGGTGAAGTTAAACATTCTGGTCACATGAAATTTTGTTATGGTTTGTGCGGTCAAAAAGAAATGGAAAGAATAGAAAGAGAATTAAAAAGTAAAAGTATATTTCGAAAGATATTTAAATTTTTATTTCTTTAAAATTCGTGATCAAGGAGATCTCCCAGGGATTTAGATCTATTTGCGGAAATAGATCAGCCTCCGACAGATCTCAAATTTTTTCTGGAGATCTCCAAGCCTTAAAATGAGATTGAAAATTTCACAGAATAAAAGCAAAAACAAGCACAAAACAAAAAACCCCAATCGATTGACTGGGGTTAATTGTTTTAGTTGTTTTATTTGTTTAGCACTTTTTTAATTACAGTCTTATAGAAGATGTAAAGCATAAGACCATATGAATACCATAAAATAAAATCTAAAGTATTGACACAGTCATTATTTGTAAAGTCTAGAATATTATAAATTCTAGACCCATAACCAAAAGCGTTACTACACATTTGAATTCACCCCCCTTGCTTGTTTTTCAAGTGATGTAATCATATCTCTAATTACTTTTTGTATTTTTTCAATATCATCTTTTTTATCAAATAAAGATAGTAACTCTAACATTTTGATAATTTCACTAACTGCCATTACTGGTGTCTTGTCTTTCACTTTGCCCCCTTTAGCACTATTTCGAAATTTACATTTTCTATGTCTAAATCGAAATTAGCTAATTGATTTTTTCTTATTCTATTAATTGTTAAATCAACTTGATTTTTTAGGTAAAACTCTAAAGCGTTAATTTTATTTTCACTAAGTGAATAATATTGTTTATTGCTTAAGTTACCGATTAATCGTAATTGATTGTCTAGCTTTAGCACCCTTTTTTCTAAGAGTGCTAAAGTCTTTATTTCTTTTTCTTTATTAGACATTTTCTAATCCAGTAATTTTTTGATACTCAATATCGGTATCTACTAAATGTTTATCAATAGCTTTACCCATTGAATTACCAGTTAGTGCTTGTCTTCTAATTTCACGCCATACTGTAATGTCAACATTTGTATAGACATAAAATGTGCTAGGTACTAGCTTGATAGTGTCTTTACCTTTTTGTAAATTAATACGCCCCTTGTAAAGAACATAAATTTCACATAAGGTGTAATCTATTTCATTTCTAGTCATAGCTAAAGCACCGATTGTTGAACTTGAGAAATCTTTTAAAATTTCTTTAGCCCCATAATCAGCAAATGATGTAGTTGAATTTTTTAAATTCATCTCAACCATTAACTTTGCTTTTTTCTTTTTTCTTGTATTACCTTGTGCCATTTTTTTCACCTATCCTTTTATTTAAATAACACTACAACCATTATACATATCTTGACAGCATATGTGCAAAAAATAAATAAAATATCTAACATATATTTAAATACACAATGTAGCTACTTTGTGAAATATTTTTCACAATTTCAATGTGCTTGTGCATACTGGGGGGGGTACCAAAAAAAATCGCGATTGAGATCGATTATGCGACAAAATATCTCCTCGCGAGCTAATAATGGATTTTGATTGTAACGGCAGATATGCAAAGGAATCCAATCCCTGATCTGTTGATCTCCCCTATTACAATAGGGGTATCTTGCGACCAAAATCGGCTAGATCTGGGGGTTTCGCCTCCTTTACCTCAGGTCTAGCCCCTTTTTACGGTAAGGACTGCCAAAAGTCCCTTTACTAGCCCCTTACACCCCCCTAGGGCGTCTTTGACAGGTGTTTATCGAACATTTGTTCAAATGTATACTTCCCCACGCCTTAATAATGGAATTTGTATATAACCAGTGATATGCACCAAAGATCACAATCGTTAGTTATAATCTTGGTTATGGATATAGAAAGTTATGGATACATAGTATCAAAGCAACAGATAGACGGAGCTGATCAGCAAAAGGATCCAGGTATAGAGCCAGAGATAGATCTAGATGAGGAAAGAGATCCAGAAGTAGAGGAGATCTTATTCGAGGATGATCAAGAGATCGATGGAAGCGGGAATAATGAAGTTCCTGCCGCAGACATACTGGTTGACGAGAATATTGATGAAGTAGAAGTCGAATTAGTACAAGATCCTAATGAATTAGGACGACCTAGTAAATTAGATGAAGCAACAGTTGAAAAACTTGTTACTAGTTTAAAAGGTGGATTATCACAGAAAAAGGCTTCTGTTTATGCAGGGATAGGTGAAACTACCTTTTATAGATGGCAGAGAGCCTATAAAAAGATAGACGAGGAGTGTGGGGGTAACCCAGACGCTATAAAAAACGCCGATGATTTGGACTTATGGGAGTTTTGGCAGTCTATAAAAAAAGCAAAGATTGAGGGGGAGCTTGGACATTTGGCAGTGATCAATAAAGCAGCCAGTAATGGTGTTTGGCAAGCTTCTGCTTGGTATTTAGAGAGATCTAATCCAGAAGAATGGTCAAAAAGAGAAAGAAATGTTCTTGACGATGGTGGGGATGATGAAGACACTATCAAGGTTTACATAAGATACAGTTCATAGTATTCTTTAGATATTCATAGGAAATATGCCTTTCTGTGAGAACACTGAAAAGATTAAACCGTGTTGCCAAAACAATGCGGTTTTTTCTTTTGATCTGGAAAAAGTAAAACCCCTGCTGTTGCCAGTAGGGGCTGTACTTAGTATTAAACAAACAAAAGGAGTCGTCCCTTGATCTAGAAAGACCGAAGTAGGACTCTTTTTATGTATATAGAAATATTAGCATCTATTGACTTATATGCAAACATATTGTAAACTAATTTTATGTGGGAAAAATTTAAAAAAGTAGAAGATAAATTATTTACAGCTCCTTACAGATGGTTATTAAAAAAAGGATTGATAACCGTAATGGATATATCTGAAAAAATATATTTAACAATGGCTGATTTATACGACAAAAGATTTTTTGATGAGTATAGAGGAAATCCAAACTGGGCTGGTGACGATTGATAGTAATTAAAGAAGGTGATTGCTTAGAACATTTTAAAGTCTGGGATGATAACTGTGTTGATCATGTTCTAACGAGTCCACCTTACAATGTTGGTAGGCCTAAAAAATCTAAATCAAAACAAGTAGCTAAATATATTGGTTTTGATGACAAGAATAAAAATTATTTTGAATGGTCGGTAAAAGTTATAGATGAGTTATTAAGAGTTTCAAGAGGCCATGTATTTTATAATGTTCAAGCCAACTACTATAACAAAAAAGATATCTACAAATTGATTGGTCATTATCACAAGGACATTATTCAGACTTTTGTTTGGACTAAAGGACACTCAAGTCCAGCTTCTGAGCCAGGTGCAATAAGCAACTTCTATGAATATATATTTGCCTTTTCAAACGACACAAGAATTAAAAGTAACAATCAATTTACTACAAATACATTACACACACCAATAGGTGGTAGAGCAAAAGGTTTTCACGCAGTAATGCACGATGATGTTGCAGATTTTTTTATAGAAAACTTTACACAAGAAAAAGATCTTATATTAGATCCATTTATGGGATCAGGCACTACTGCATTAAGTTGCTTAAAATTAAAAAGAGATTTTATCGGTATAGAACTTGTGCCAGACTATATAGAGTTGGCAAATCAAAGAATAGGTGAAAACATTTTCGGATGAAGTTAGGAAGTATGTTTTCAGGTATTGGGGGTATAGAGTTAGGACTTATGAAATCAGGCCTGGTCACAGATGTTGCCTGGCAAATTGACACGGATGAATTCTGTACACAAATCATAGAGAGTAGATTTCCTAATTCTTTAGTATTAAATAAAAAAGTAGAAAACATAAACACTAAATATTTACCAAAGGTAGATATCATTACAGCAGGGTTTCCTTGTCAACCAGTAAGTGTTGCTGGAAATCAGAAAGGAGTTTTAGATGAAAGATGGTTATGGGATGAAGTCGAAAGATTTATTAATGAAATACGACCCCCAATCTTCGTCTTGGAAAATGTCCCAAACATCCTCAGAGCAAGCAACGGAGAAGCCATTAACCGTGTCCTCAAAGGTGTGGCCGAAATGCGGTATTATCGATTTGAATGGCAACTTATATCAGCAAAATTCGTTGGAGCAAGGCACAAAAGACAAAGATGGGTGGGAGTTGGAATCGTGGGAGACCCCAAACACTATGGACTACTTAGAACCGAGATCAGGCGAAGCTTTGGAGAGAGCCTTGTATCGTGGAGATCCAGAGAGGAAGAGCAAAAGAAAAAGCACTGGGAACTTGAGAGAAAATCCAAAACTTTGGTTGACACCGACAACGATGGACAAGAAGGACGACTCACTGAAACACGCAACAAAACTAATGCAGGGGAAAACAATAAGAAGTTCAGGCCAGAGAGTACAGAGGACTTTATCAGATCAAGTGTGGATGGAAATGATAGAGGAGGATCCGACACTGATGAGATTTTATCAAGATCACGAAATGGTAAACAGGCCTCTACTACCAGATCAACAGGATTGGGTGAAATATCTAAGGAGCCAGACAACAGCGACAGAGCTAGCAAAATTAACGAAGATAAAGAAGTCAACAGTGGATCATTGGTTCAGAAGGGACGACAAGGGTTTCAGTTATCCGAGCCTAGAAGATTGGAGCAAGATCAAACCTCACTTGACGGAAATAAAATACGACAAGGAGCTGACGACAGTGGAAGTGATAGAGTGGTCATCTGCGAAAGAGAGTTGGTCAACCCCAAGAGCAAGTCAAGCAACAAAACCAGTGAACAAGAAAGCACCATCGGCAGCGAGTGGATCTCACGGATCTACTCTGGAAATGGATGTTGGGGAACGGAATCCAGAGTTGATTGGTCAAAGGCTGAATCCAGAATGGGTAAACAGACTTATGGGCTTCCCAGATGGGTGGCTGAATTAGGCCTATCTAATTCTTGGGGTGTAGATAATCAATGGGAAGATGGTATATCTAGAGTAAGAATTAGACAAGATAATGATATTGATCGACTAAAAGCACTTGGAAATGCAGTTGTACCACAGTTTATGGAGCTTGTTGGTAGGTTAATTATTAGATCATTAATAGAAGATAAACTTGTTTTTAATGATGAAATTGTTGAAAATTTTAACAAAATGCGGATATCCAAATGATCAAAAACACGATACTAGTCGCCAAGAAAAGAGATAAAAGCCTACTTTTATTGACTTTATATTTTTTTATGTCACATGTGACATTTGTGACTGTCACGCCCTAGAGTAGAGTAGAGAAGAGTAGAGTAGATAAGACTAGAGTAGAGTAGAGTAGACTAGAGAACTAAAGGAGAAAAATGAAAAAATATCTAGTAACAAGAGAACTAACAGAAGATTATATAATTCCAGCAGATAATGAAAAAGAGGCTTTAAAAATATTCAATCAAATAGTTAATTATAAAGATAGTTCTATTAGTGATCTTATTTTACAATATAACATTGATTTACATACAGATATATTAAAATACAAACCAGTAGAAGAAATTAAGGATTGAGTTGGACGAAGAATTTGATTATCAAGTAATATTTGAAATTACAGCAAAAGACGAAGATGAAGCTTTTGAAAAATTCCAAGATATGATGTTAGGAACTACTGACTATATAACACCAACAATAAGAGTTATTCGTGATTTAAATTATGAATCATACACAGGCATAAAACCAGAAGGGACAGAGTAATGGCAGATGAATTTGCGTTTCCACCAGGAACGAAAAGAGAAGACGCTATTGACGAGTTAATATCTGATGGCGATCTAAAAGAAGTTGTTTTAAAACAATTCAACTACATGAGGATCAAAGGTGTTAACTTAGTTCAAGACGCTGATGATCTTGTTAATTTATATTTAAAGATTTGCAAAGCTTTTGACGAAGGTTAAAATTAATTTGTAATCGTCTATGGTAAAACCATAGCAAGAATAGAAAAAGGATTTACTGGGACAGGTAAGTCCTTTTTTTTATGTGTATGAAAAACCTTAAATCAAACTTTGATGCTTTATAGTATAAAGGTCGGCTACTAAACCGACTTCCTCCCATCATCGGCTGAATCGAAAGGTTCAGCCTTTTCTTTTACAATATAAGCAGCAAGTAGATCAAGTATTCCAAAGACAATTGTAATGACGGAAGTTATATAGGCCTTTTCGTAAAGTGCAAAACCAAATTCAATAAAGTGAGCAAGCCCACCTATTGTTAGAGAGTATGCAACATACTTTCTAAGCTTATTTATTAATCTTTCTTTTTTCAAAAGCCAAATCTTTTCTTATTTTTTTAGCTAACTGCCTTCTTTGTTTTCTATTTAAATTTTTTGCGTGTTCTTTTTTTACTGTAAATATTTTATCCATTTTTTAATTTTATATATCTTATTGCAACTTATAAGTTTTGTTTTATGATATTGTATTAGAACTATGATAAGACAAATTCAACAAAATGAGTTTTCGGAGGCAATCAATCGAGACATTACAACAATAGTCAAGTTTGAAGCTGATTGGTGTGGTCCATGCAAAGCGATTATGCCATCAGTAGAAAAAATCTCAGATGAGTGGTCTGATAAAGAAGTCGAGTTTGTTTCATTAGATGTAGATCAGGCAACTAATATAGCAACTACATACAGCATATATTCTGTGCCGACTTTTATAGCTTACAGAAATGGTCAACCAGTTTCTGAAGTGCGTTCACAAATTAATGAACCAAACATAAGAAAGACTTTCGAAAAGCATATACGATAACGCAAATAAAGAAGCTCTAGGTTTGTAGTTTTTCCTGGAGCTTTTTTATTTTTTGTCACATGTAAACCTTAATATAGTAGAATATGGATATGGGAGAGATAGAATTATCAAAAGTACAATCTATTAGTTTGGATTTGAGAGATGATCTTGAATACGAAGAGTGGGTTGAAATCGGTGAAGCTTTAACAAATCAAGCAAAACATATTATGTGGTGGCTTGGTGATTGGTGGAACTATGGAGATCGTAAGTATGGGGAACTAGCCTCTCAGGCCTTAGACTTTGGAATACCATATTCTACATTTAGTAATGCAGCTTATGTTGCTAACAAGATACCTTTAGAAAGAAGAGTTCCAGAATTGTCCTGGACACATCATCACGAAGTTGCATATTTAGAAGATGATAAAAAGATAGATTCTTTGTTAAAAGAAGCCTATGACAATAATTATTCTGTAAGAGATTTAAGAGCAACAGTCAAGAAAAATAAAATAAAAGAATTAAATTTTGATAATGAAAGTTTTAACTTAGTAGAAAAAGCTGGTGTAAATTTAAAAACTTCTAATGTTTGGTCTTTTGGTAAACCAGATGAAAAGTATGGTTTAGATGTTCCATTCAAAACACCACCGCAAATGATAGCTAATTTACTTTATTGGTTTACAGATGGAAATGAAAGCAAAATTGTAGATCTTACAGATAAGTACCAAGTTACATATGATTTAGGAACAGAGCTAGGTTATGAAGTTACAAGTTTTGATTTGATACCAGAAAGAGGAACTAACAAGGTTATGCCTCAAGATCTGTCGGTTGGTAAGTTGCCTAAAGAACTTACAGAAGCAGATATTGTTATTTTAAATATGCTTGACTTCTTAGATGATCCAGAAGATCTAGATCCAGCTAGTTTTCAAAGACAGATGATTATTGACTTAGGTGTAATGATGAAGAGAGGTTCTAAGCTTTTTGTCATTACTCAAGATTTAGAAGATATGAAAATTGAAAACTTGTTCTCTTTAATTTATGGTGAAGAGGATTTTGCCTTAAATGAGTTTATATCTACAACAAATAAACAAGTGTATGATAAAGATCAAGAAGCTTTATTTATAAAAGAAAAAATACTTCTAAATAAACTAGCTTATATATTAGTTCTAGAAAACGAAACAGAATAGGTAATATCCTTGCTACACTTTAGGTGATGGCAAATAATATAAAAAAACCTGTAGAAACTTTTTTTCCTGATCTACACCCAGCACAATTAAAAGTAGCTAATTCTGAAGCTCGTTGGAAAATTCTATGTGCAGGTAGGCGTTTCGGTAAAACAAGACTTGGTGTACAAATGTGTCTTGAAATGGCACTAAATGGTAAAAGAGCTTGGTGGGTTGCACCTACATATACAATTGCAAGAGTTGGTTGGCGAGATATACAAGAAGCAGCAAGATCTTTTCCTGAAAGTTTGGAACCAACAATATCGTTAGTAAACATGGAAGTAAAATTTCCCTGGTCTGGGGGATCAATCGCTGTAAGATCAGCAGATAGTCCTCATAGGCTTCGTGGTGAAGGTCTTGATTTCTTAGTTATGGACGAAGCTGCTTTTGTTAAAGAAGATGTATGGCACCAAGTATTAAGGCCTACACTAACAGAAAGAAAAGGCGGAGCTTTATTTATATCTACACCTATGGGTATGAATAATTGGTTTTACGAATTATGGGAGTTTGCACAAGATAAAGATGATTGGGAAAAGTTCCAATTTGCAACATATGATAATCCAGCTATTGACAAAGAAGAAGTAGATCAAGCAAAAAATGAAGTTGGCTCTATTGTGTTTGCACAAGAGTACTTAGCAGAATTTGTTGAGGCAGGTCAAGGATTGCTTAAACCAGAGTGGATAAAATATTTTAAAGAAAAAGGTGGCACTTTATTTGCTAGTGGCGAAAATGTAAATTTATATGATTGCACCAGATTTTGTACCGTTGACCTCGCTACCTCAATTCAAGAAGGAGCTGACTATACTGTAATAGCAAGTTTTGCAATAACGCCAAAAGGTAAAGTATTGGTGTTAGATGTTGTTCGTGAACGCATGGAAGCACCAGATATAATACCTAAAATAAGACAAAAAATGGCACAATATGATTTACAATGGGTAGGTATGGAACGAGCTGGTTTCCAGCTTTCGCTCATACAATTTGCTAAAAGGGATGGCCTAGCTGTGAAAGAGCTTAGAGCAGATAAAGATAAAGTTTCACGAGCTATGCCACTCGCTGCTCGCATGGAAGCAGGTGATATCTTTTTTAGACAAGGCGCACCTTGGTTAGTAGAAGTAGAGCGAGAACTTATGAGTTTTCCAGTAGGTCATCATGATGACATTGTGGACGCAATCGGTTATGGAGTTTTGAGCGCACAAGCTAAAAGAGAATGGACAGCTTACTAAATGGCAGAGAATAAATCAAGGTTTCAAAGAGCGTTAGATTTTTTAAACGCACCAACACAAAGACAACAACAAAAAATTTCTAGATATAATCAACAAACTAGTCTTGATCGTGCTGTATATGGTTACAATACTGAGTCTGGCTATTTTCCTACAAGTATGCTTGATGATGTTGGAGATGGATCTAACAACTCAGCAGTTGTAGCTTGTTTAAATGTTTTAGCAACATCTTTTGCAGAGCCAAAAGTAAAGGTCTGTTTTGAAACAGATGATGGTGATGTTGAAACAGTAAAAAAACATCCTGTTACACAACTACTTGACAGACCTAATCCATTTACATCAGGTAACTTATTAGCACATTACATTGTTACGGCCTTATCGGCACATGGTGATGCTTTCTTATATAAAAACCGTAATGGGGATGGAAGTGTGGTAGAGCTAGTACCTCTAATGCCTGATATGGTAGAACCAAAAGGTGATGAAAATCAGTTGATCAATAATTTTAAATATAGTCCTTATGGTGGACTCGGAGGTAATAGTATAACACTTAAAACAGAAGATGTTGTGCATATTAGAAACGGTATTGACCCTAATAACCATAGGCGTGGGTTCGCTCCTCTAAAATCAGTACTAAGAGAAATCTTAGGTGATGAGGCCGCAGGACAATATGCAGCAGCACTCTTACATAACATGGCTGTACCAGGTGTCATCCTCTCACCTAAAGATGATGCAATGGGTGGTCCTTCGAAAGAAGAAGCAGAAGCAATCTCTGCTATGTACAAGCAGAAGTTTGGTGGTAAAAATCGTGGTGCGCCTATGATCTTGTCTGGCGCAATGAATGTAGAAGTTGTATCTTTTTCACCAGATCAAATGAACTTGAGTGAACTAAGAAAAATACCTGAAGAAAGAGTATCTGCTGTATTAGGTGTACCAGCTATACTAGCAGGCCTTGGAGCTGGTCTTGACGCTGCAACTTATAACAATACGAGAGAACTTAGAGAATTTTTTACAGAACAAAAGCTTGTGCCTTTATGGAAAGCAGTTGCTTCTGAGTTAACACATCAATTATTAAAAGTAGATTTTCCAGCTGATGATTTTTTTGTTCAATATAATCTTGAAGATGTAAGAGCGTTATCACAAGACAAAGATGATGTTTACAAGAGAATGAATACAGCTGTACAAGGTGGTTGGATTACAATAGCTGAAGCTAGGAAACAAGCAGGCCTAAATACTGACGAAACACATGATTTATATTTAAGACCAATGAATATGGTTGAACGCCCAGTCGATGGTTCTAGCGCACCAGTAGAAGAAGAGGACGAAAAGAATAATGAAATAGAGGATCTTAAAAATATGATAAAAGATCTTCAAGAAAAAGTATTAACATCAACGGCAGCAGCTGTAGATTCTGTAAGAGAAAGTATTATAAAACCAACACCAACAGCAATGAACGAAGAAAAGTATGTTGCTGAAATGCCTAATGGTGCATTTTGTATTCTTGATCACGACGACAATAAAGTAATAGAATGTTTTAAAACTCGTGAAGAAGCAGAAAGAGCATTAGCAAATATGAAAAAGGATGCTAAAGCTCCTAAGATTACAAACTTTCCATCTTCTGGTGATAATCAAACAATATCTATTTCAAATTCAAAATTTAAACAATTCCCAGATTACAACTATGTTAAAGATCTAAAAGAGAATTGGCCTGAGATATGGCGAAGAGCAGGAACAGGTGGTAACCCACCAACATCATTTACTGGTAACGATGCTTTTAACAGGTGGACAAAATATAGAGCTGGTGATAGATCAGAGACTGTACTTAATTGGGTCAAGAGGCGTGAAAGTTTTATGAGTAGGCACAAAGGTGACAATAGATTAAATGGTGCTATAGCTGTTATGAAGTGGGGTGGCGTAGCAAATATTGGTGTATCTAAAATGAAAAGTCTTGTAAACGATTACAAAAAAGTTATTAGAGAGAGAAGAAAAATACAAGATGAATTGTTAGCTGATATTGAAGCAAAGGCTTTAAGTGCAGCAACTAAAAAAGCACTTCAGAAAAAAGTAGAAGCTCATAATTCAAAAAACCCAAGATATAGAGCAACACTGAGAATGCTTACTGCTTGTTATAACAGAGGCTTGGCTGCTTACAGAAATAACCCTGGATCGGTAAGAGGTAATGTAGCTGGACCATCCCAGTGGGCCATGGCCAGGGTGAATGGCCTATTAAGAGCTTTAAGAACAGGTAAATTTAAGAGAACACCTTATGATCGAGATCTATTGCCTAGCAACCATCCATTAAGTTCTAAAAAAAATTCGACAGAAATAATTGATGAACTTAAAGTTTCTACAGAAGAAGCAGAAACTATGAATGAGAGAGGTGACGATCTTTACAGTCCAGAAGAAAAAGCACCAGCTGGTTCAATAAAAGCTGGTGACGCTGTTTCTTGGAAAATAAATAAAGATCCAGATCCACCATCAACTGCAAATGGTATTGTTACTAGTGTTAAGACAAGTGGTAAAGCAACCGCTGGTCAAGAGTCAATTGAAGCAACAGCAGAAAAACCTGTTGCTAAGATAGCTGTTTGGGCAATAAACGAAGATGGATCACATACTAAAACTGATAGATCAGTAATTCAGCCTGTATCTAAACTTCGAAAAATCGCCGATTTTCGCTAGGGATATAATCAATACCCCTTACTTTTAATTTGTTAATTAGTCTTGCTTGACCTTCGTCGTCTAAAAATGCTAACCAATCAGTAATTATTTTATTTCTGTTTGGTCTATCTGACTTGGCAATATGATCCATAAAAGCGACAAATTCTTTGTCTACTCTTGTAGTTCTTCTTTCAACCATTTATATAAATAATCTCTTTCTTCAGCACCACCCTTAAAACTTTTTGCAGGTAGTTTCTCTGATATATTAAGTTTATTGTTTTGTAGCTGTATGAGAAAAGATTTGCCAAAAATTTCTACCTCACCTGATTTGTCTACATACTTTTCTAGAGTAAAACTTCCAGATGAGATATGCAAAGTCGAAATCATCACCACATCTTTTTCCATATAAAAAGTATACCACAGATATGCAAAAATGTTTTCTTTATTGGCAATCGTAAATACGCTAATTTTTTTTAAAGTTCGTTATTATTGAATTGTGCGCATCGAATTAAATAATATTATTATGAGGAGTAGGTAGCGCTATATGTCTGAAGAAAAAGAAGTAAAAAATATTGAGTTCGAACTCAAAGGTGATGGTGAAACAAAAGGTCAAGTTAAAGCTGTATTTTCAGTTTTCAATACATTAGACAGTGATGGTGATGTTGTATTACCAGACGCTGTTAGATCAGGTTTTAAATCAGGTGATGTTCCAATGGTGTGGTCACACAAATGGGATATGCCTATCGGTAAAGGTAAAATAAATAAAGACAAAGATAAAGCAACTTTTGAAGGTAATTTCTTTATGGACACAGAGTCTGGTAAAGAAGCGTACAACCTTGTTAAAAGTATGGGAGATCTACAACAATGGTCTTTTGGTTTTAAAGTAAATGATTCAGAATATGGTAAATATAAAAAAGATGGATCAGACGATGAAACAGATGTTCGATATCTAAAAGATTTATCTGTTTATGAAGTAAGCCCAGTATTAGTCGGTGCAAATCAAGATACTTTTACAATGGCTATTAAGAGTGATAAAGAAACAGAAGCAAAAATAGTTCAATCTATTGAGTTTGATCAAGAGCAAAAAGAAGCATTAGCAAAAGATATGTTTGACAATCCAGGTGAGGCAATGGAAAGAGCAAAAGAAATGAGTTGCCCTACTGGAATACATACAAGTGAATACAATGGTAATACAGTATTTATGCCTTGTAAGACACATGCAGAATATGAAGAAGCTATAAAAGATAATAAAGGTCACACACCACAACACACATCAATGCAAGCATTAGGGCAAATAGCTGAAGATATGAAAGAGATCTTAGCCAATATGCCTACAGACGAAAATGCACAACTACCGAGTTGGTGGGTTGACAAATTAACAGATGTAGCAAAAGAAGTAAATGAAATAAGAGATTTATTAATTGATCCAAAACCTAAAGCAGAGGATCAAGAAAAGGTTTCAGAAAAGAGTGCCAGCGTGCAAGGTAAACGCTTTTCTGATGAGGTAAAAGATGTGCTTGCAGCATTAAATAACCTCGTTGCCAGAGTTCAATCTATAGGCGAACTCAGGAAAAAAAATGGAAGGAAGTTGGGGGCGTCAGCAACAGAGGCTCTCAGAGCAGTTCAAGAAAGTGTCGCAGATGCTTTTGATGAACTAGATAAATTCGTAGACGAATTTGGAACGGAGGGTGCATTGGAAACAGAAGTAGAAGAGATTATTGAATCAGAAGCTACAGAACAAGTTGAAGCAGAAACAGAAGTAGAAGCTGAAGCTGAAGTACAAACAGAAGAAGCAGTTGAAGTAGAAGAAGCGCAAGCTGAAGCTACAGAAACACCTGCTGAAGAAGTTGAAGCTCCAGCAGAAGCAGAAACAGAAGTTGAGGCCGAAGCAGAGGCTGTAGTAGAAGATGAAGTTTCCGAAGTAGAAGTTGATAGTGAACTTGACGATCTATGGCTTGAAAGTCAACAGATTGTTACTGATGCAATATTAACCGACATAGAAATAGAAGAAGACGAGTAATTTAATTAGGAGAAACGAATGGAAGTCAAAAAAATTCGTGAGCAAATAGTTGCAAAGTCCGAAGAACTCAAAGGTCTCTTTACAGAGATTGGTGAGCAAGAAGGACCATCTACTCCAGAGCAAAAAAACGCTGTCATTGATAGAAATGAAGAGTTAGCTTCTTTAAGAGATGATCTTAAAGTTGCAGAAGCAAAGTCTAAATTAGACGCTTCTGACGGAGCAGTTGCAAGTATCCCTACCCCATCAGAACAGCCACAAGCTGGATCTTTTGGTGCAGAAGTACTAAAGTCAGCAGCTTACAAAGCTTACACAGAGAATGGTGCCAAGAATATTCAAAGCACAATTCCTTTTGAAATGAAAACAAACTTAACAACAACTGGATATCCACCTGAGTCATTAAGACAACCAGGTATCTTAGAGACAGCTTTAAGAGATCCAAATACTGTTATTAATTTGTTTGATCAGCTTCAAACTGATCAAAACGCTTTCGTGTACCTTGAGGAAACTACTTTCACCAACAACGCAGCAGAAGCCGCAGAGGCAGCAGCAGTTGGTGAAGCAGCACTCGCTTTCACCGAAAAAACAGCAACCATATCAAAAATTGGTGTAAACATACCAGTGACTGATGAACTTATGCAAGATGTTGCAGGTTTAGAGGGATATTTGAACTCTAGACTACAAACAATGGTCAGATTAAGATTAGACAGTCAATTACTTTCTGGTGACGGTTCATCACCTAATCTTGAAGGTTTATTGGATGCTGGTAAATCAAGCGTTGGATCATCAGACTTCAACAGTTACAGTGGTAACTTAGGAAGAATTGGTGCAATCTATAATGGTATTACTGATATTAGAGTAAACGCCTTTACAGAGCCAGACGCAATTATTATGAACCCAAATGACTGGGCTCAAGTTGTTACACAGGTTGACTCAGATTTCGAAGGAACATCATCAGCAGGATACGCAGCTAAAAGAGGCGTATTTACAACTGCTGGAGGTTATGGTGGCGGTGTCGCTAACCAACTTTGGGGTCTAACTGTTATACCTACAACAGCTATACCAAATAACACAGTGTTAATTGGTAAGTTCGGTGGCGGTGAAGCAGCACATGTTGTCATGAGACAAGGAATGGATATCGCAGTAAGTGATAGTCACGGTGAGAACTTTACAAAGAACATCATGGTGATCAGAGCTACAATGCGTGTTGGATTCCCTGTTTACAGACAAGCAGCTTTCCACAAAGTACTCAATATGTAATAAATTTACATTTGGAATATGGGGGTTAGTAATAGCCCCCATATTTTTTAAATAAGTTAGGAGAAAATTATGCCAGCTCATTACGGAATGAGAAAACCAAAGAAAAAGAAAAAACCAAAGAAAAAGAAATAGTAGATTAGGATAATTAACTATGAGTGAAAAATTTATAAAACCAGAAAAAGCTATTTGGAAATTACAAGATGGAACTATTTGGGAAGGTCCTGCATCTGAGTTGCCAAAAGCAAATGCTGATTTAATTGCAAAAGCAGGATGGGAATACCCAGAGTCCTTCTTAAAAGAGCAAGGTTGGGGTAAGAAAGCTCCTGCTAAAAAAGCTCCTGCAAAAAAAGCAGCACCAAAGAAAAAAGTAGAAACAAAAGCAGTAAAACCATCTGATAATAAGTAAGGAGTTTAAATGGCTCTTTGCTCTTTTTCCGATGTCGAAGCTATTGTTGGTATCGACTTTAGTTCTACAGTACAGACATCAATAACAAACAATTTTATATCATATTCTGATAAGATCATCAAAACCTATTTAGGTTATGACATAGAACAAGCAAATCAAACAGAAGTTCTTTTTGGTAACAACATGCGTGAACTAAGTTTGAAGCACATACCAGTAAACTCAATTACATCAATTACTGAAGATGGTCAAACACTTACAGAGGGTAATGAAAATGATTTTGTTTTTCACTCAAATGGACGACTAGAAAGAGTTGGTATTAGATGGTCAGGTGCTAAACCAAGAAATATTACAGTAGTTTATAACGCTGGATACTCAACAATTCCTGACGACATAAGATTTACAAGTGCAAGAATATCTGCAAGAATGGTTCTGTCTGCTTTAAATTTGGGAAGCCAAGCCAAAGCTGGTGCGGTTGACACACATTTAGCAGACTCAACAAATGGGGCTGATATGTCAATAGTATTGCAAGAGAGAATAGGAGATCTTACTGTTCAGTTTGCTGATCCACTTGCGTACTTCGATGGCGAGTTATTAAAACAATCAGACAAATTACTGCTATCACCTTACAAGAAACAGGTGCTGGTATGATCGATCTCGTAACTTATGTTTACTTGATCGGTTTTCTAAATTACCACGGTCTATTATCTGTACACCTAAATGAGTATGCACGAGAAAGTGTATATCAAGAGGAACTAGTAAATGCGAAGTTCAGCGAAATCATTGCAGGTGAGAATTGGAATACAAAGAGGAATCCCTAAACAATTTATTAAGACTACAAGAATTATGGTGGCAAGTAGACGCAAATTGTAAAGATAAAGATCCTGACCTCTTTTTCCCTAATCGTGGAGCTTCAACAAGAAAAGCAAAACAAATTTGTTCGGAATGTACAGTTCAGGAGCATTGTTTAGAGTATGCTATAGTAAACGCAGAAAAATTTGGAATATGGGGTGGCCTTTCTGAAAGAGAGCGTAGAAAAATAAGAAAAGATCGAGGCTTAACAAGAAAGAGAAACAGTGCCTAGTAGAAGTATTCCGTCTGTAGAACAAGCTTTCGAATTATTTAGTGAAGATCCTTGGCGACCATTATCTGAGTGGGCTAAAGAATGGGACTGCTCACACGAAAGAGTTAGGCAACTTAGAGAACAAGCTGGTTTTGATCCTATATCAAGTATAGATAGAGACATTGCTAGGACAGTTATTGATCGTGTTAGAAACGGCGAATATTCTTTAACTGTACGAGAATTATATGAAGATTTACCAATAGGCCTAGAAAAGTTTTTAACCTGGATGAAAGAAGATCCATCAATCTATCTTGGAATATTAGAAGCACAACAGTGGGTAGAAAAACAGTCCTGGTCACCAGAAACTAAACAATGTAGAAAATGTGGTGAGGTTTTAAAAGCTGTATTTTTTGGTAAAACACAAAAGTATAAAGATGGATTACAAAAAATTTGTAAACTATGTGTTAAAAATCCATCAGAAAAATTATCTAAAATTAAAGAAAAACAAAAAAAATTACAAGAGTTAAAGAACAAATTAGATAACTGAACTCAAAAAAATTTCTACTAAAGTGTAAGTATGTCTTATGATTATCAAGCTTATCTTAAAGAAGATATAAGCGTACAAACAATGTCAACTGGATCTGTTGATGATCGTGGCTTATATAGTTCTGATTGGAGTACTAATAGTACTGTTAAAGGTCGTCTTGTTTCTAAAAGTGATTTGGAAGAAGAAGGAGTTACAGATTTACAAGTTGGAGAATTTTTCTTATATATTCCAGGATCAACAACTATAAAAACTTCTGATAGAGTAGCTAAAGGTAATGAATATTTTGATGTCATAGGTATAGAAGAACTTAAAGACAGATTTGGATCAGTTCCTATAAAAAAATTGACACTTAGAAAGAGTTTCTAATGCGTGCTTCGATGGGAAATCGTTTTAGAAACATTTTATACTCATCATCTGCTCGTACATTTGCAACTGGTGACTTAATATCTTTAGATATTGCAAAAACACCAGCTCAAAATATTCGTATTCCAGCCTTAGCAACAGCAAGATTATTTGGTGACTTGAGATCAATCAGACCTGGTGGTCAAGGCTTACCTATGCGTGTTAGACGAAGAGTATCTGGTAGGTTGGCTGGTAGGTTAGGACATATATTAATTCCTCAAGGTATGGGTTTTGCTTCTCGTCTAATGAATAAATTTTATGGTAGGTTTCTTACAAAATCTTTAAATAATTATTACAATCAAAAAGTTAAATACACTGTAAGGCTTGATGGTAATAAAATGACACAAACAACTAAAGCTCAGCTTTCAAGGAATATAAACAATCAAATAAGCACTCAGGCCAAAAAAGGTAGAAGTGATTTAAAAAGTATGGGTGTAAATATATCACACTTCAATCCACAAATTATTCTTTCTAAAATTCAAAGACAAATGATGGGTGCAGCAGGAAGTAATCCAGCACCTGTTGCAACTGGTAATTTAAGAGATTCTATTATAAGTAGAGGTTTTAAATTTTATGGTAGTGATGAAGCAATAATTGAAGGTAACTTAACAATTGGTGGATCTGCTTCCTCACCTATTGGTGGTAAAGCTGATAAAGCGCCTTATTGGTGGAAGACAGTTTATGGTGGTTATTATGATTTTAGTCCAAATTTTATACCACCAAGAAATTATGGTTGGTTTGGATTTTCTGTATCCAAAGGTTTGACACTTACAAAAGAACTTAAAGGAGCAAGAATATTTGTAGATAATGGACAATTTAACCAAATAGTAACAGTTAGGGCTGGTAATATGCCTTATGAAAACTTTCAGCCACCAAGACCATCAGGTAAGTCTTTTGAATTAAGTGCTGATAATAAATTAGATAATTTTGGAGAAGATAGATTATGACAGGAATAGCAAGTAACTCAAATTTACCACCTGATCCTGAAATTTTGACAAGGGCTTGGTGTTTAGAAAAAACAGGTATTACTGACATTGTTGGTACAAGGATCGCAACAAGATTACCGCAAAATCCTACTTTGCCTTTTTTAGTTATTACAAATGGTGGTGGTACTTTACTTGAAACAAGTTCACAAAGTGCAATAAGTAGTCACTCTATGATTTTTAATTGTTATGCAGGAAGATGGGGTGGATCAGGATCTAAAGCTGAACCTGACTATACAACTGCAAGTAATCTAGCTCAAGCCGTATTTAAGGAACTATTTATTGAATCAAACAATCAAGTTACTACAGCTAGTGGTGTAAAAGGCTGGATTTATGGTTTTGAAATACAAAGCACACCAACAAGAATAGAAGAACCAGAAACACTTATTGCAAACTTCGAAATTGTTGCATTAATGACATTTAGAGCTTCTGCTTAAATCTGAATAACACTAATTTGCAAAATTATCATCTAGTATTATCTCAGAGGTAAATTATGGCTAAAGTAAAAATAAAAGTTAACCCAGTGTATGAAGCTGACGCAGTCGGCGATGAAATATTGGGTGTAACATTTACCAAAAACGAATGGACGGAAGTTAATGGGAGTGACTGGAAAAGACTCCAAGAATCAACTGGTCGTATGTGGAACGGTGAGTATTCTATACCAATGCTTATCGAAGAAGGATCAGATTGGGAGATAAAACCAGTCGTTCAGACCGATATAAATGAAGACAATTCAGTTATAGACGGCGATGAGGAAGCTGACGACTCTTCTGAAGATTGGTATGGAACTGAAGAAGAATAAACTAGTCAAAAGATTAGTTGTACAACTAATTAATAAGTTAGGAGAAATATATGCCAACAACATATAATACATCAGGTACAGTATCAGATGTACTCATAGGAACAGGTGTTCTTTATGTAGCTGCAAAAGGTACTGCATTTCCTGCACAGGACTCTAGTACTGCAACCCAATGGGCTGCTAATCCATCTGGATGGACTGATGTTGGTTTCTCAGAAGACGGTTGGACTCTAGAATATGATAAAACTTTCGAAGATATCATGGTTGCAGAAGAGATTGATCCTATTAAGTCAGTTAAATCTGCTCAAGAGATAAGACTTACTGGTACTCTTGCACAAGCAAGTTTGACCAATATTAAAGAAGCCTTTGGTGGCGGTACAATCACAGAAAATGATACAGACTTTGCGTCTGGTTTTGATTCGTTAGTACCACCAGCAACAGACGGCTTTACTGAGAAATCACTTTTGTTGATAACTGAAGGACCAAGCGGTGCTATCAGGCATTTACAAATCCCTAGAGCTATTAATGTTGGAGCTTTCTCAATGGCACAACAAAAAGCACCTCAAAAAGTGCTTTTAGCCACTGAGTTCAAACTTCTTGTACCAGATGCAACTGCTGCTTCAGTAGGAACAACTGATGGTAAAAAGAACATTTTTAGAATTGTGGATAACACAAATGCAACAACTGAAGGAAGTGTAAACTAAATTAACTCATAACGATTGGAGGAATAATGAGTAAACGATTTAAAGATTTTGATGCTGCACAGGACTCTAAAAACCCTGAGCCGATCAAGATAAAAGTAAATGGAAATGAATATGAGTTTCCACCATTTTTATCAGCGTCAGTAGTTTTAGAACAACTGACTTGGATTGGGGAAGACGGTGCTGTTGCAGCTTCAAATCTTCCAAGATGGTTTGTAACCGTTTTTGGAAAAGAAAATTATACAAAAATTTCACAAGAAGTAGATTTTAACAAACTACAAGAAATTTCATCTTGGCTTATGGAACAATATGGACTTTCAGACACAAACCAAGAATTAGCAGGTGGACTTGCTGAGGATGACGGTGATAACCCAAAATAACTTTTAAGGTCACCGATATCGTTGAACGGTGGTCTTATGTAGAGTCCGACTTCAACAAAATATATTCTATCCTAGAACCTTTAGATTTGGAATGGCGCAAATTTTACAGATTACTTAGTACAATGCCATTAGAGAGTTCTTTATTTTTTGCCCCATATTCAAAAGAGTATGCTGAGCAACAAGAAAACCAAGATGATGATCATAATTGGTATAAAGAAGAACTTGACAGGAGAATGGGCAGAACTCCTAAACAAAGAACTGCAACAACTATAGATGAAATGATGCAAGATCAAAAGCATGGAATAGGTAAGGAATAAATGGCTTTCGGAAATCCATTACAGGGTGTAGTAAAATTAATGATCGGTGCTTCGCCTGATCTATCTCAACTTAAAATCGATGCCGAAAAAGGTATAGGTGACGCAGCCCAACAAATTAAAAGGATGACAGCAATGCACGCTTCAGTTGCAGCTGGTGCATTAATTGGTATGGGTACTATTTCCGTAGGTCTAATAAAAGCAGCACAATCTGCAATAGCTTTTGAAGAATCTTTTGCAGGTATTAGAAAAACTGTAGAAGGATCTGAAGCTAGTTTTGCTCGTCTTGCTGACGAAATCATAAAATTAAGCACAGTCATACCAGTAAGTACTGACGAACTAAACCGTATCGGTGAGCTTGGTGGTCAATTAGGTATAGCAATTGAAAACTTACCAGAATTCATAAAAACAGTTTCTACTTTAGCTACAACTACAAACTTGACAGTAGATAATGCTGCATTAGGTCTTGCAAGGTTGGATGCTATTGCACAGACAAATGGCGAAACATTTGAAAATATGTCATCTGTAATAGTTGATCTTGGAAACAACTTTGCAGCTACTGAGTCAGAAATTATGACTACAGTGCTTCGTATTGCACAGGCTGCAGCTCAAGTAGGTGCGACAACCCAAGATGCTCTTGCATTTGCAGCTGCGTTACAAGCTATTGGTGTACCAGCACAAGCTGGTGGTACAGCTGTAGCTCGTGTCTTTCAGGCTATAAATGAAGCCGTTATAACTGGTGGTGAAAGTTTACAAAAATTTGCAATAATAGCAGAAGCTTCTGGAAGAGTTACTGCTGATACATTTGCTGATTCTTTTGGTGAAGATCCAGCCATGGCAGTAGTTGCTTTTATAGAAGGACTAAATGAATTAAATAAAGAAGGCGTTAACATAATTCAATTCTTAGATGATTTGGATCTAAAACAACGAAGAACAATGCTTTCTATTTTAGGTCTTGCAGAAGCAGAGGGTCTTTTGGCAGATGCCGTTGGTACAGCGAGAAATGCTTTTGATGAAAATAATGCTGCTTTGGAAGAAGCAGTCAAGAGATATACTACCACTGCTTCTCAAATAGAAATTACTAAAAATGCTTTTAATGAACTTGGAATACAAATAGGTCAAAATCTTATACCTAGTTTTAGAGGCTTTTTAGATGCTATACAAGAAACAATACTTTTTTTAACAGAAAGTGAAAAAGCATCGCAAGTATTAGCGCAAGGTTTTATAATCTTAACAACGATAGCAGCAGGTGCTGTAATACAAATTATGAGATTAAATGGTGTTCTTGCAACACTAAGTAAGCATCCTGTAATTTTAACTTTAACAGCTATGGCAGCAGCATTTACAACTTTTACTACAGCAGTTGCTAGTGGTGAAGGTCACCTAATACAGATCCGCAGAAATTTAGATGCTTTTTCACAAGATGGTGAAATAACAGAAAATACAATCAAAGCTTTATTAGGTACTACTCACGAATTTGATAAAGTTTTAGATAATCTTAGTGAAACAGATAGATTTAATACTGAAAATATGATTGCAAAAGCTTTAGTTGGTGGACCAGGTGAAATGAAAGCACTAGAGGATCACTTACAAGGTGTTATTGAGGCAAATGAAGTGATTATTGAACAAGAGCAAATGTATGGTAATCAAGATGCTTTGATCCAAGCAGCTATGGCAAAAGCAAGTGCAGAAGATGTATTAGAAATTGTAAATCAAATTAATAAAGCAATGGAAGAAAGAGAAGCAAAACAAAAACAAGCTATCAGGCAATCAGCTATGGAAGCTTTAGGAATTACAAGGCTTGCAGAAAAAGGCACCATTCTTAGAGATTATCAAGAAAAAGCTATAGTAGGTCATATAGCACTAGAGGCAGCTATAGAAAAAGAAACAAAAGCAATGGCTGAGCTTGATGAAGAAATGTCTGGATTGACATCTTTATTTCAAGCTATAGATGAAGCAGTAAAAGATTCAACAGAAAGTTTTGTAAGAAGTTTCAATGCTTTACCAGAAGCAGTTGTAATGACATCAGATGAAATGGTACAAAATTTTAGAGAAAGATTTGTTGTTGCAGAAATATTTAAAGATCAAATAGAACAATTAAAAGCAATGGAACTAGACGACCTAGCAATATTTGCGGCACAACAAGGACCAGAGTTTGCAGTTAGTTTACAAAACTTATTGCAAGATCCAGAAGCTTTAAGAGAATTAGAAGCAGGGTTGGAAGCTACAGAAAATACATTAGTAGAAGGGTTAAAAGAACAATCTACAAGAATAGCTGAAATATTAGGTGATGAGTTCGGATTAAGAGGTAAGGAAACAGGTATTGATTATATGGCTGGTCTTACTGAAGGATTTAGAGCTGGTATTCCTCAGACAGAAGATGAGCTGGAAGCTAGGCTTGAAGGACTAGCCCAAATTGCTGAATTAATATTTGATACTGGATCACCATCTAAGCGTATGAAAAAACTTGGTGAATTTATAATGCTTGGTTTTGTTCAAGGTATAAAGTCAGGATACCCAACTCTTGAAAGAGAGTTTGAGGGACAGATGATTGATCTAGTAGATATGATAGAAACAAGTGTGGGTGACGCAGTTAATGCTATATCAGGAGCTTTTGGTGATCAGTTCGGTGCTTTTGGTACTATGAACAACTTAACGAAAATGAATAGAGAATTAAATATTCTTTTAGAAGAGCAAAATATTCTATTAGGTGGTAATAGCGCAGCTCAAACTAAAGCTATTGCAGAAGCTCAAGATAGAGTAGATTTCTTAACTTTAGCTGTTGCTGAAGGTACAGCTCCACTATACGAATTGCAAATTGCAGAAGAAGATTTAGCAAAAGCAAAAAGAGCTAACGCAGATGAGCAAATAAAAATTGCTCAAGAAATAGAAGATATACAAGTAAGAATTGCTCAAGGTACATTTAGAGCAGGTCAGCAGGGTTTTGGTTTGCTTCAAGCAGGACCTGAAGCAGTAGAACAGTTTAAAGAAGTCGCAAGAGTTTTAGGAATAGATGAAAAACTAATTGCAAAAGTCACAACTAAATCTGGAGAACTTGCTGATACGCTTGGTACTAAATTTAGCGGTGTAGTAGATACTATTGCTAAACAGTATTTTGACTTTAACGCAAAAGTAAGAGAGGAAGAAATAATACTTAGAGTGAATATTGACCAGGCTTTGACTTCTTATGACATCTTAACCAATAGAGATACAGAATTTAAAGTACAAGCAAGTACACCAGCTGTTGTTCAGAGTGGTGTAACCTTAACCCCTCAACAAAGAGCGCTTTTAGGTGGTTATGCAGGTGGAGGTAGAATACCAATGTATGCAAAAGGCGGAACTCTTGGTTCTGGATATGGAATTGTTGGTGAAGCAGGACCAGAATTAATTAGAGCAATACCTGGTGGTGGTGTGGATATAACACCAATTGGAAATAAAAATCCATCTAGTGTTGTAGTTAACGAATTAAATGTAAATGTAACTGGTGTACCAAGTGATCCAATGCAAGCCAGAAAAGCAGCAATACAAATTAAAAAAGAACTTGCAAGGCTTGATAGCGAAGGAAATATAGGCACAGGAATTAGAGGAAGATAATGCACGCAAATTATCATGGTGAATATCACAAAGCTACTCACGATAACGAATATGTTGAATGGGAAGAAGAATGATAGACAATAAAGAAAAAAATTATTTAAAAGCTTGTCAATCAGATTTTAATTGTGGTAATTATTTTTATCACACTAAATACAGATATTGTGAAACATGTAGAGCAAAGGATTGGTGTTAATGTCAAATACAATAACTATAGGTAGATTAACATTTACATCACCAGCTTCTTTATCTGATAGCAGATCTGGAAATACACATACAATGAATATCAATGGTGTATTAGCTCCAGATACATTAGCAGAGGCAAAGTACATCAGAGATGAATTGATTGCTTGTGCTAATGGTTACTATACTGTCCCTTTTATTTGGCAAGGTGACACATCGGTTTCTGGTTATGTAAAAGTACTAGGAGCTTCAGTTAACACCAATAAAGTAATAATCGGTGGTTATCAGTATTCAATAGAATTAGAGTTTCTAGGAAACATGGGTGAGGTAGAATTTGAAAGTCAGTTTTCTGGTG